>Ga0154307_1030_pt1 | contig 96167 bp, 88 predicted proteins | sample RifGroA2_FD_105601 | JGI IMG/M metagenome (GOLD analysis project Ga0154307, IMG submission 105601) | Bacteroidetes bacterium GWA2_40_15 | reverse complement strand
ATTCCAGGTTTAGCTGTGTGATACCCTGTGTTACTCCCTGGCAAATATAGGCAAAGTGAGGGGTTTCACCCTGTATGACACATCCCAGACATATTACAGCATCAAGATCATCGTATTCTGCAAGAAACTGAGCTCCCAGTGGCAACTCAAAACTTCCCGGAACATGTTTTATTATAATATTTTCATCAGTCGCCCCATGCTTTCTGAGTGTATTTACAGCACCATCAAGCAAAGACCACGTGATCTCATTGTTCCAGTCAGATACCACAATGCCGAATCGCATATCTGTTGCATCAGGTATGTTATCCGGATCATATGCTGAAAGATTTTTTGTTCCCATGCTAATTTATCAGCAGCTTTATCCTTGAAATATACTTTTCTATAGATGAGCCTTCTGTACTTTGCGGATACTCACTCTCTATGCGTTCATAAACCTTTAAAGCTTCTGAAAATTTTCCGCTAATTTCATATATCTCACCTGCTTTCATTAGGAACAGGGGCGTATTAAATGAATTTTTTGCGTATTCGGCAGCTTCGATATATTTTGCTGCACCTTCGTCAAGGTCGCCTAATTCAACAAGTGCATCACCTGTGGCACCCAGTGCCAGAGATCCAATTACCTTGTCTTTCTTTGAGTATTTGTTCAGGTAGTCAATTGCCGACTGGTATTCCCCAAGATGAAGGTAGCATATTCCGGCTCCATAATTTGCCAGGTTTCCGGTTTTGGTGAATTTGTAACTTTTGGTAATATCCAGAAATCCCAGGTAGTTTCCGTCTCCGTTTAAAGCAAGTTTCAGGGAATCCGATTCAAGATATTTTTCTGCCTGGTAGATCTGTGACAATGCCTCGTCATTTCTCCTGGAAAGGTAAAACTTGCCAAGCCAGATGATTCCTACAATTGCCACAACTACTACCAGCCCGGTCAATAGTCTCTTGTAATTCTCTTCAAGAAATTGTTCTGTCCTGGTCAGAGTCTGTTCAACATTTGATATTGTCTGTGGATTTGCATCCTTATTGCTCTTTGCCATATTGGATTTTACAGTTTAACTTCAATTTTTACCACCGCAAAAGTAATTTTTTTCAGACAATTTTAAAATAATATGTCTGATGATTATGTAGTTATGTTAAAAATAGTTGTTAAACATCAGATTATCAGTTAATAAATTTGCTTTTTTGTCTTTTGTTTTTTTTTAATTAATGCTGAGCTTGCCAGGGCAAGTCTTTTGTCTTTTATCAATATCTGCTACCTTTACATTTTAAACTTTGAACCCTGAACTTTGAACTTTGAACCCTGAAATGTATCTTAAGAATCTTATACTTACCAATTTCAAAAATTACGAACTGACTGAACTTGAGTTTTCGCCAAAAATAAACTGTTTTGTCGGGAACAACGGAGTTGGTAAAACTAATATTCTGGATGCAATTCATTACCTGTCGCTTGCAAAGAGTTTCTTCAATAATATTGACAGTCTAAGCATTCGTCATGGAGAAGACTATTTCATTCTGCAGGGAACAATGGCCAGGAATGACGGGGAAGATCAGATATATTGTGCATTCCAGAAGCAGAAACAAAAGTTACTTAAACGAAATGGGAAGGAGTACCAGAAACTTTCTGAACATGTTGGAAGATATCCTGTTGTAATGATTTCTCCTGCCGACAGCGTTCTGATTTCCGAAGGGAGTGAAGATCGCAGGAGGTTCATGAATAAAATTATAAGCCAATACAATGCTGAATATCTTGATTCTGTTCTGAAGTATAACAAGGCTCTTCAACAGAGAAACCAACTGCTGAAAGATTTCAGATCATCAGGGAAATTCGATAGCGATATGATTTCCGGATGGGACTCGCGGCTAATAAAGTACGGAAGTTATATTTTCAAGGAGAGAGATCTTCTGGTTAAGGAGCTTATTCCTGTGTTTCAGGAATACTATTCATTGATTTCATCAGGAAAGGAAACGGTAAAGCTTCAATACAGGTCGCACCTGTCTGAGGGCGATTTCGGACTAACTCTTGCAAATGCAATAAACAAGGACAGGATTCTGGAATATACAACAGTCGGTATACACAAGGATGATCTGTTACTTGACATGAACGATTTCCCTGTTAAATCGCTGGGTTCACAGGGTCAGCAGAAATCCTATCTTGTTTCACTGAAACTTGCAAAATTTGATTACATAAAACACAAAGCCGGATTCTCTCCGATATTATTACTCGACGATATTTTCGACAAGTTTGATGCAGAAAGAGTCGAACAGATAATACGACTCGTTGGGAACCACAGGTTCGGACAGATATTTATAACAGATACTCACCAGAGCAGGTTGCATGAAATTCTGACCTCGCACAATACCGATTACAAACTCTTCAATATTTCAGAAAACAGGGTTGAAGTTATTACACGGAATGGAAAAAACAGCTGATGAGACGAAGCAAAACCATAACACTTGCCGAAGCAATCAAAGATTACATAACTGAAATGAATCTGGGTGAGAAGCTTGGTGAAACAGCTCTGATTAATTCATGGGAAGAGATAGTTGGTAAAGCCATAAGCTCCAGGACATCAAAGATATACATAAAAGATCATGTTCTTTATGTACACCTTAATTCCTCAGTGGTAAGGAATGAACTTATGATGTTGAGAGAATCACTTAGAGATAAACTAAATGAAAAAGCAGGTAATAAGGTGATTAGAGATATTGTCCTGCGATAGGGATTTCATTCATTCCAGTATGTTATTCAACCGAGATTTCTTTTCCTCTGATACTGATCCTCTTTCTGAAGTTTTTATGCGATGTAAATTGAAATACGCTCCCCGCTGATTCAAGAGAAACCTTTTCCCTGTCTATTATGATTTCAATACCGGCAGAGTTTTCTCTCTGAACTATAATATCTGAAAGCAGAAGTGCCTTCTCAATTCCGTCACCACGTTTGAAGTTCCATATCTCATCGGGTAAAGCAAGCCTGTTGTTGTCATATACCGAGTCATTCGACATATTGATTAATAACTTATAAACTTCATCTGTACTTTTTTCATTCAGATCGTTGAAGCAGACAGGATTTCGCTCAATGGCAGCTTTTATGAAAGGCAACCAGTCAATTTTATCCATATCCCTGTACACATACAATGAAAGGAGCGATAACTCTGATTTATCTATTGAGTTATTGATCTTTTCAATAATTGTTTCCCGGCTGTCGAATGTACTTAAACAAAGAGTATAAGTCTCTTTATAGTCCTTTCCAGAATCAGGCAAGCAGGGATCTGTGATAATAAAGTCATGTATATCATTGAACATTTCAGTTATAACATCTTCAGAAACAGTGCCTCTGGATATATTAACTTCATTCCTGATAGCTTCCAGGCTCTTACCTGCTGAGTTATCCAGTACGTTCTCGATGTCATTCAGGAATATTTTACCCAGGATAGGGCTGAGGTGAAACTCATCACCCTCGATTTCCTTTACGAGGGAAGCACGGGTATCAGCTGATACATTGTATTTGCTGGTGTGTTCATATTCAAACATTTTCTCAAGGGAGATGTACCTGTTTTTTCCTGAACACTCGCATCTGTACTGGAAAAGTGTTTTGTATTTTGACTTGAAACGCAGGAAGTTTATGAAAACCAGGCTTGTAAGTTCACTTTTCAGAAACTCTGTAAGTTTTTGTGAAAACAAATTGTAGGAACTTTTATTGATGGTAGCATCATTGTACAGAACATGTATATAGCCTGTTATGTGGGCAACTATAGTAACTTTTTCATTCTCAAGGGCTCTTCTTGCTTTTTCTGAAAATGAAGTACCATTATACCACATGTTTTTAGTGACAATTCTTCTGTTATTCGTGATCAGACCTTCTTTTTCAGTTACAAAATTCTGAGAGTGAAGTGGAGTTGCTATCAGAAAAATCTTTTCGAGAGGTATCCTCCCAACCACAAAAAGAGCTGATGCATAAAGCGCTGATAGTGAAACACATTCACCTGCCCCCGTGGAATTTTTTTCCTTATGTTTGAAAGCATTCATTGCCTCGATAGTTTCAGTTTTCCAATAAGGAATTATATCCGAATTATATTTATCGAGGCCAAAGTGTTTTCTTATATCAATATCAAAATAATATTTGTCTCCCTCATACCCGAAAAGCGCATTGGATTGTTTAAGCAACTCAATATCAAAAAAATCACTGAATCGGGCTATTTCGTTAGTTTTTGATGTGAGGCCCCAGGTTGAAAGGTCAAGATTGAATATGTAATTCTGTATTATATACTGTTTTATTCTGTTTGCCTTGCTGTTAAAATTCTTTTTCTCAATACCCTTAAACCATGGATCATCTCTCCATTTCCATAACACGGGAGACATAATATTAGCAATAACAAGCGGATAAAAAAGCTCAGGAAATATGAAGATCTCCATGTCGGACAATGTGAAAGCCGAAGAATATTTCTCAAGTGTTTTCTTATTTGAGAATAAAGGATTTAAATCAGATTGCATCTGTTGGATAAAAGTTAAATACTATTAACACGACAACGGACAGAATGTTTTCTCTATAAGAACCTTTCAATTCTGGAAAAGAAGAAACCAGCCTCTATGGCAGCATTCTCAACACTATCCGATCCATGAACCGCATTCATCTGCACAGATACAGCATATAGTTTTCTGATGGTTCCAGGCTCTGCCTTAGCGGGATCAGTTGATCCGATCAGCTTTCTGAATTGCTCAACAGCATTTTCATGCCTTAAAATCATAACCACTACAGGGCCTGATGTCATAAATTCAATCAGTCCTTCAAAGAAAGGTTTTCCATTATGTATTGCATAAAATGATTCAGCCTGTGGTTTAGTGAGCCTTACCATTCTCATTGCGGCAATTTCAAATCCTGCTTCATTTATCATGGCAAGAATTGGTCCGGTCTTACCTGTTCTGACAGCGTTTGGCTTAATTATTGAAAAAGTAAAATCAGTGTACATAGTTCAGATTATTGAAACATGATTAATTAAAATTTGCCTTCCGGAATATTTTTTATCTTTAAAAAACCAAAAAAGCAGAAGTAAAAGTGATAGAATTATCCAAATATACAAAACAATTATCGAAACTTTTTTCAACAGCTGATAATATATTGCTGATCGCTCATATCAATCCGGATGGTGATGCAATAGGATCTCAAATAGCTTTATACCAGTTTCTTACATCTCAGGGCAGGAAAGTAAGCATGCTTGCCCCCAATTATCTTCAGGAATTTCTCAAGTGGATGGAGGGAAGCGATCATATCTCGGTCTTTATCCAGGACAGGAAGAAATGCAGAAGCCTTATTAATTCTGCAGATCTGATAGTTATGCTCGATTTCAACCAGCCTAACAGAATGGGTGAAGCAGAGGAACTTGTTATTGCGTCAAATGCAAAAAAAGTCCTTATCGATCATCACCTCGATCCTTTGCAATTTGCAGATATTACCATTTCTGAATCATCAATGTGCTCAACTTGTGAACTTGTACATGAACTGATTTGTGAACTTAATGGTTCTGCATTCATGAATAAGGCATATGCCGAAGCGCTCTATACCGGGATTATTACAGATACCGGTAACTTTGAATACGGCTCCTATACGTCCCGGACACTGAGAATTGTAGCTGATCTGCTTGAAACCGGAATTCAGAAAGAGAAGATATTGAACCTGATCTACAATAATTTTTCTGCAGAAAGACTCAGATTGCAGGGTTTTGCACTCAATACCAGGATGGTAGTACTTCCCGAATTACAAAGTGCTTATATTTTTCTGACGAAAGAGGACCTTAAAGAGTATAACCATGTAAAGGGAGATACAGAAGGATTCGTTAATATGCCATTATCAATAAAAGGAATCTGTTTCTCTACTCTCTTTATTGAGAAGGAGGGATTTATAAAACTCTCCTTCCGGTCAAAAGGAACCTTTCCCTCCAATGAAATTGCATCACAGTATTTTTCAGGCGGAGGCCATATGAATGCATCAGGAGGAGAATATTATGATACTCTCGAAAATACTATCAGGTATTTTCTGAAAGTTCTGCAGGATAATGCATGGAGATTTAACGGTATAGAATAGAGTAATGTTTCCAAGATTTATATTACTGATCTTATTATCTGTTGCCATATATTCATGCAGGGATAGTCCAGTGAATAATTCTTCACGGTTCAGACCCGGCAAAGATGAGCTGGCTGACATTAACAGGTACATTGTTCAGAAAGACAGGGAGAGGATTCAGAACTATTCCGAACGAAAAGGATTGGCCATGAAAGAGTCTCCTGCCGGTTTATGGTATAAAATTGAAAAGGAAGGTAATGGGGCATTTTTCAAAGAAAATGACAGGATTGTCTTTGAGTATGAATGTTCTCTGCTTGATGGAACCAGGTGCTATTCTTCAAAGGATCTTGGCCCTAAGGATGTAGTTCTGGGAAGAAGTGAATTGCCGGCAGGGCTGAATGAAGGCCTTAAACTAATGAGACCGGGAGGAGTGGCAATATTCATTATCCCGCCCTTTATGGCATACGGTCTGATTGGCGATGGTAAAAAAATTCCTCCAAGGGCTACGGTTGTATATAATATTCAGATTGTTTCAAAAGATGTATATTTGCGCAGTTTTCAGCAATAACAGGTAATTTAATGTTGTTTTTTACGTTAATGGATTAATCTAGTTTCAATTCAATCAATTATACTTATAATGAAAAAGTCACTGATTTTACTGTTATCATCATTAACCTTTCTGTTAGCAGTATCTGCATGCAATAAAACCAAACAGTTTGAAAAAGAAGAGCAGGCTGTCATCGATGCTTATCTGGATAGAAACAGCAGTCTTAATTTTGAAAAGAAGCCCAGTGGTCTCTATTATCTCGAAGTGGTGACCGGCACAGGCAGGATACCTGTAAAGTTTGATACTGTAAGTTTAAAATATACCGGCAAATTTCTCGATGGACGGATATTCGATACCAATGTAGGTACTGCAAATACGCTTGACGTAGTTGTTGGTGCTCCGGGACTTATTGAGGGTTTTGCAGAAGGGATTACATATATGGCACAGGGGGGAAAGTCATTACTGCTGGTACCTTCATCTCTGGGCTATGGTTCAATTGGAATACCTTATGCAGGAATATCCGGTTTTACACCGCTGCTGTTTGATGTGGAACTGGTTAAGGTGAAGGCTGGTCCCGGAAAATGAAACTTTAAATAATAAAAATTACAAGCCGGTCCTTTAGTGAGGGAACCCCTTTATTCCATTGTGATATTTTCATAGTTTTTATTGTTTCTGACGGAAGAGTTATATCTATTGCTAAACACAGAAGAGTTTCATTATTGCATACATTAATTATTGAATCAAACATCTGTTGATTACGATAGGGTGTTTCCATAAAGATCTGAGTGCATCCAGTCTTGGATCTTTTCTCAAGTTCTTTTATTTTTATCATCCTTTCGGCAGGTTTTACCGGCAGATACCCGTTAAAAGTAAAATTCTGACCATTAAATCCTGAAGCGATTAATGCCAGAATAATCGATGATGGTCCGGAAAGCGGGATCACTTCTATTCTTTTTTTTTGAGCAAGCGAAACAATCCTTGCTCCCGGATCAGCGATGCATGGTAATCCGGCTTCACTCATCAACCCGATATTATACCCAATATTTATCGGATCGAGCAATTGTTCAATTTCATCTTCAGTTGTATGTTCATTAAGTACTGAGAAATTACTTTCATCTATAGGAAACTCTTTGTCGATCTTCCTGAGATACCTGCGGGCACTCCTCAATTCTTCCACTACAAAAAACCTCAGTTGCCTGGTGATATTTATAACACGAGCCGGGATAACATATGAAAAATCATCTCCTCCCAGTGTTACAGGTAAAAGATAAATCTTTCCTGCCATAATTGTTGAATGTTTAGTCAAATATAGTAAATTAACCCATGTTTGCCTGAATGAGAAATTCAAAATACATTATTGCCATTTGTGGTTTTTTTTTAGTTAGGTTTGTTATGAAATAATGATTAGGTGAAAATTACTTTTCTGGGTACAGGAACATCTCAGGGTGTGCCGGTAATAGCTTGTGATTGCAATACTTGTAATTCCGATGACCCTCATGACAAGAGGCTGAGGACATCACTGCTTCTCGAAGAAGATAATGTAATATTGCTGTTTGATGCTGGTCCCGACTTCAGACAACAGATGCTTCGCGAAAAGGTTAAAAGACTCGATTCAATAATTCTGACCCATGAGCATAAGGACCATATTGCAGGTCTTGATGATGTCAGAGCATTTAACTATAAGAGCCAGTCTGCCATCGATATTTTTTCGGAGGACAGGGTACAGAAAGCCCTCAGGAAGGAATATTCATATGTTTTCTCTGAAATCCAGTATCCTGGTATTCCTAAAATGAAGCTTAACCCTATCCAGGAACATGGATTTAATGTAAAGGGGTTGGAAATTCTGCCAATAAGAGTATTCCATTACCATTTGCCTGTATATGGATTCAGAATCGGAAATTTTGCGTACATAACAGATACCAACTATATACCTGAAGAGAGCAAAGAAAAACTCTTTGGAGTTAAGTATCTTGTAATAAATGCGTTAAGGAAAGAAAAGCATATTTCGCATTTCAGCCTCAGGGAAGCTCTTGATCTTATAAGGGAGATTTCTCCAAAAAAGGCTTTTATTACCCATATCAGCCATCAGATGGGATATCATGCTGAAGTTTCAAAAGAATTGCCTAAGGGGACATCATTGGCATTTGACGGACTCACTGTTCAATTTAATAAGTGATTGCCGCTTATTATCGTTTTTTGTAGCTCCTGTTCAGCTTTTTCTGGTACCCTGTTGAAAAATAATACTTGTTTCTACCTAGTTGTGAAGTGCTTACGCGCGATGACTCCTTCTTTTTGGCATGATATGAATTCTTCTTAGATGATGCGCATGATGTCATCGCAAGCATCAACAAAATATACAGGGCATATTTTAGTATACTCACTGATCCATTCATCACCTTATCCTGTTTTGAATCACGTTTAAAAGTACAATATATTTATGTTATATGAAAATATTGCAGGGATTATGTATGATTTGACCTTTTTTGATCTTTTTTAACATTATGTTATTACTTACAATTTCAGAATTGCTTTCTAAGAATTATCTTGCGTACTTATTTGCTTGGGTGTTGGGGATATAATACGATTAATTTCTTATGGAGAATTCAACCGGATTAAGATATTTTCTGTTATTTACTTTCATTGCTTTAATCCTTGATGTCAGAGCACAGGAAATAGTTGACATTAAGCTTTCTTACAACCAGGGGCTACTGGTAAACAGATTCATTCTGACCGACTCCACTTCAGTAAACCTTAATTACAGCAGACCTTTGTACAGTTTCCTTCTTAACAATAATTTAAGAAACTCTTCGGGAGTGAATGTGGCTATAAATGGAACCGGGTATATTCAGATTTATGACAATTGGTTGCAGGTAAAATACAACCCCTCTGATACTTCAGCTGCAGGCTGGAAAGGAGATCTCATATTCAAAAATACCGGGAAAGACACTTTAATAATAGGTAATGTAGTTCCATATGGTGAAGACAGCACTTCTGTTTATATCACAGGAAAGGGACCCTCCAACCTTGCCAGAGCCTGGCTTTTCCGTCCGGGTTACAAGCCGGTAAGAGTTATTCTTCCTGATAATGCCTGGGAAATGGGATATTCCTCATTTGTTACCGGAAGTGAATATTCAGTTTGCTCTGTGATAAGACGACAGTCAGTTGAGCAAGGGCAGAAAAAAAGATATGAGTCAGTTTTGCCTCCTGAAGCTAGTGTCAGTTTTTCAATGTACACTGAATTGTACAAAGGTGACTGGCAGAATGGTTTGCGTAAGGTATTCAGGGACAGGTATATATATGACGTAGAGGAATTTGATAACTCCCTTTTTGAGCGGGATGATCTGGCCTGGATAAAGGAGAGCTACCTGATTATACTTCAGATGGCATGGGACAGGGAGTTCTTTGACCGGTTTTCAGGAAAATACACCTATGCGGATTTCCTGAAGAAATGGTTCACTCTTTTTGGCAATATTGATGTTTTCGGAATCTGGCCAACGTGGCCACGGCTTGGGCTTGATCAGAGAAACCAGTGGGACCTGTACCGCGATCTGCCGGGAGGAACGCAGCAACTCAGGAGTTTTGTTAAAATGTCACAGCTTTCGGGTACGCGGTTCTTTATTTCCTACAATCCATGGGATAACAGTACACGAAAAGAGGAACATTTCAAGGGAATGGCAAAACTGATTTCTGAAACAGAAGCAGACGGTGTTGTACTTGATACCAGAGGCAATTCAGGACCAGAACTGCAGGAAGCAGTCGACAGCGTCAGGAAAGGTGTGATAATGTATTCTGAAGGGATGGCCACACCCCGCGATATGCAGGGAATTATTTCAGGCCGGGTCCATAATGCTATATTAATGAGTCCTGAGCTGAATCTGAATAAGCTTATTAAACCTGATTTTGCCATTTTCAGAGTATGCGATGTGGGGGAGGACATACTGCACCGTGAAATAGCTATTGCCTTCTTTAATGGGTATGGTACAGAATTAAATATGTTCCGGCCCGGAGGAAGAGGTGAATCCTTTGATCGGGATATTGACTTTCTTTCCCGTACAACATTCATACTAAGGCAGAATTCTGATGCATTCCTTGATAAAGACTGGACTCCCTTAATTTCAACTGCCACCGACGGGGTATACGTTAACAGGTGGAGATCGGGTGAAAAAACAATATTCACTGTGCTTAATATGAGACCTGAAGGTTTAAAGGGCAAGATGTTCACCTCAGAAAGGAGCGAAGGTATTCACTATGTATCCTTGTGGAATCATGAATCTGTTAATCCTGAAGTAAGTAATGGTAAGGCATTTATTCCTGTTACTGCAGAAGGTTGGGATACTTCATTCTCAGATACACGAAGGGAAGGATCGGTTGACTGCATAGCTGAATTCCCATGCCTGATAGGAGCCGAGATTGCCGGTGATTCAATAAAGGTCAGAAGTGAATCCGGAGGAAGCCTGTTGTTATGGAAAGGAAATCCTGCTCAGAAAAATACCTGTAAGGAAATTAAAATGCCATGCGATACTTCAATGCGTATTAAAGATCTGTATGGCTATTATGAAGGTAAAATTGTGTTGCAGCTTATTGAGGATAAAAAACTAAAGGATGAGGTAATTCTGAGGATCAGTGGCAATGAACAACGGATTATTAGCAAGGTTATACCTACAGTCAGGTCTGAAGTGCTGCCGGCTGAAATGGTTCTTGTGCCAGGCTCCAATGTTTTAATGGAACTGACCGGGGGAGATGATTTCATTCCATACCCTGACCTTCCCGGAAATGGAATTGTGGTTGATAGCTTTATTATTGACAGATATCCCGTCACAAATGCACAATATTATGAGTTCATTACTTTATCAGGTTATCGTCCTTCAGATACTTCAGGGTATTTGCGGCATTGGCAATCTGGTATGTTTAAACAGGGACAGGATAAATATCCTGTTGTAAATTTAAGTTATGAGGATATGTCATCATATGCCCGGTGGGCAGGGAAAAGACTTCCCACACAGGCAGAGTGGCAACTGGCAGCCCAGGGTACTGATAAACGAAGATGGCCATGGGGTAATGATTTTCATGCCACTTACTGTAATAACTCTTTTGGCAGGCAGACACCTGTGGATGCTTTTCCAAAGGGGCAAAGTCCTTATGGTGTAATGGATATGGTTGGCAATGTGTGGCAGATGACAAATGATATTTATTTCAACGGAACCTATTATTCAGCCGTAATAAGAGGCGGAAGTTTTTATAAACCTGATTCCAGCTGGTGGTATCTGCAGGGTGGCCCCCAGTCACTGGATAAGACTCAGATATTACTTCTTGTCTCTCCGGGTTTTGACAGAAGTGCTACTGTCGGCTTCAGATGCGTAAAAGATATCGATAGTAAGAACTTTAAGGTAAAACGATAACGTCCTGCGGCTTTGCCCTGCGCTCCCGCCATGCGGGACTTCGTCGCTCCGCTCCTCAGCCTGCGCCCTGCGCCGTATTTACACCTTCAGTTTCTTTTCAATTTCAGTTATCTGATTTCTGAAATGCTTATCAGTGTCAATAAGGTTATTTACGGTTTTGCATGCATGAAGTACAGTTGCATGATCCTTGCCTCCGATGTGCGACCCTATGCTGGCCAGACTGGCCTTGGTAAGGCTTTTCGAGAAAAACATAGAAACCTGTCGTGCCTGAACAATCTCCCTCTTCCTCGTTTTACCCTGAATCAACTCAATCGGGATCTTGTAGTAATCGCATACTATCTTCTGAATATATTCAATAGTTATTTCACGGTGGCTTGTACTTATAAGCTTTTCTACCATCATCCTCGCGAGATCAAGTGTTATCTCTTTTCTGTTGAGTGTTGACTGTGCATAAAGAGAAATCAATACAGCCTCAAGCTCGCGAATGTTGTTTGATATATTGATTGCCAGGAATTCGAAAATCTCTTCCGGAAGTTCTATCCCGTCGTTATAGGCTTTCTTTTTTAAAATAGCCAGTCTGGTCTCATAATCAGGTCGTTGCAGATCGGCCTGAAGTCCCCACTTAAATCTTGACAGGAGCCTCTGTTCCATGCCCTGTAACTCAACAGGAGGCCTGTCGCTGGTTAAAATAAGCTGCTTGCCTGACTGATGAAGATGATTGAAGATGTGGAAGAAGGTATCCTGGGTCTTTTCCTTTCCTGCAAATTCATGTACATCATCAAGAATCAGAACATCTATCATCTGATAAAAATGCAGGAAATCATTTTTGTTATTGTTTCTGACTGATTCTACAAACTGGGTCTGAAACTTATTGGCATTTACATAAAGAACAGTTTTGTCCGGGTGTTTTTCCTTGACAAGAATACCTATTGCCTGAGCAAGATGGGTTTTTCCCAGTCCGGAATCGCCGTAAATCATCAGTGGATTGAATGCGGTACCTCCGGGATTATTTCCGACTGCAATCCCTGCCGATCTTGCCAGCCTGTTGCACTCACCTTCCACATAATTATTGAAGTTGTAATCAGGATTAAGTTTAGGATCAAAGTGTACTTTCTTAATTCCCGGGATAACGAAAGGATTCCGGATTGAAGGCTGTGTAATATCAAAAGGTACCTGTACTGGCTTATTATTCAGTTCGGTTTTATTTCTTGACGGATATCTTACTGTATACGGTTTCCCATTAGAATAATTTGCATTCTCCATTACAACATTGTACTCGAGCTTGGCGTCAGTGCCGATTTCACGCCTTAATGTTTTCCTCAGTATCTCAATATACTGCTCTTCAAGGTACTCATAAAAGAATGGACTCGGTACCTGGATCGTCAGTACATTATTCTCAATTTTCAATGGTATGATTGGCTCAAACCATGTTTTATAACTGATGGATGGAATAATGTCTTTTATTATCTGCAGACAATTATTCCATACGTCAACATGAGACTTATTCATTTAGGTTGTTGTTTTAAAAAATTCTGATCCCAATCTTGCTGATTCAGTTAGCAATATTTGTAAAAAAAACCTAATAAAAAAATTTTTTTTTACTTGACTTTTTCAAAAATAGTATATGTTTTTAATCATCAGCAACTTATAAAATGAATTATTTTTTATTTTTTTAATATATTGATAATCAATATATTAAGAATGTAAAGTTTGTTTTGTAAGTGTGTAACAATTCATTATGAAATGTTAATCATAATATAACTGTGACTATTTTAAATGAGGACTATTTTGACATTGATTCAGATATAAATTTTAAAGCAAAGATTATCTGAATTTTATTAAAAAATCATTCAGCGCTTTTTTCTTTTTTTCCGAAGAGAGAGAAGTGAACATATCTTTTAGGATTAGCTTTCATATCAATTAAAAGTATGTTTAAATTTTCAAGACTGTTCGACAGATTTGTATAAAGTGTGTCATTTGTCATTAACTGGCCGGCAGTTCCTTTACCGTTGTTCATATTATCAAGTGTGACTGAAGTTTCTTCGAGACTTGATTTAAGGTTTCTGATGGTTCCGTAAATATCAGCTGCAGCAAGAGTATCAGAGATTCTTTCCATATTGGAGAACGTATTTCCTATTTTTTCTGAATTTTCAGATAACATACGGGAAAACCGGTCAAGATTTGCAAGTGTGTTTTTTAATTCTGTCTCTTTGGAACCGACAATGCTTTCAATGATTCCGGTAGTATTGTTAAGGTTGTCTATTGTTCCTCGCAGATCATCCTTGAAATTATCATCCATTAAATCATCCAATGAACTTGTAACGGAATCCAGTGTGACAATCAGTCCTGATATTATATCTTTTAAAGGCAATATCTCCCTGTTTATCATATCTGTTAATGAAGGAGCCACTCTGCCGGGCAGAGTATCTCCTTCCTCGTAAAATCCGGGGCCATTTCCGTAAACAAACTGAACTTTCATTCCTCCAAGCACAGAAATGGGTATGATTTCAGCAACAGTATTTTTCGGAAGTTTGAAATCCTTGCTGACAGAAAATTCAACAAGCAGTTTGCCGCTGGTAGCATTGAGGAAATCAATCGACTGAACCACACCAACCTTGTAACCGTTAATTTCAACAGGATTTGATTCTGATAGTCCGCCAACATTTTCATATACAGTATAATAGTAAGATGAATTCTTAAAGAAATCTTTTCCTTTGAGAAAACTGTAAAGCCATATAAAAACAATTAAAGTTAAAATAGCTGTAGCTCCAACCTTAACTTCATTCGAAATCTTCTTCATCTGGTGTATTATATTTATTATTTGTTCTTTTTTTGTTCCAGTGCCTGTTGCAAAGGTACTGTTTTGTTGCCTTTGACAGCTATGACAAATGCATCGGGCCAGGCACTCTCAATCTTTTTTCTGTAATTTGCAGCATCTGCATACTCGGCGAAGTTGCCTGATGCATACTTAAACCTTTCATTTTCATTTATTTCAACAACGTCTTCCAATCCGCTGAAGTTTTCCGGTTTCAGCTCTTTTTTTATAGATGAGGCAGCAATTTGTACCATGAATATGACCTTGTTTGCCCCTGGTGCGTTTCCAGGTTTGTTTTCCGGATCAAGGTTGTTTTCAGCACTCTTGACTGCTGAAATACCACTTCTTCTGTCAGTTTCACCTATATAGTCCCTGCATGCCCTGAAAATGGCTGATGCAAGGTAGTCTTGTCCCTCATCTGAGTTCAGAAATTTCTCCTCATTAGGGTGGGTGATAAAACCGGTTTCGACAAGGACGCTTGGCATTGTTGTCATGAAAAGAACCCAGAAACCTGCCTGTTTTACCCCCCTGTCGACCCTGCTGATCCTTTCCCTGAACTGTGACTGTATTTTTGCAGCCAGCAGCGTACTCTGTTCCTGGTAAATGTTCTGCATCAGGGTGAACATTATATATGATTCAGGTGACTTGGGATCAAACCCTTCATATTTGGTAGTGTAATCGCTTTCAAGAAGTATTACTTCGTTCTCCTTCATTGCTACCTGCAGATTAGCTTCATCCTTGGCATGACCCATTATGAAACTCTCTGTTCCGAGAATTTTTTTCGATGGAGCCCAGTTTGCATGTATTGATATGAAGAGGTCAGCTTTGCTCTTATTGGCAATGCTGGCTCTGTCTTTTAATTCGACAAAAGTGTCATTCTTTCTTGTGTAAATTACTTTAACATTTTTGAGATTCTGTTCTATATATTTCCCTGTCTTAAGTGCAATCCCAAGGGTAATATTCTTTTCAGCAGCAAAAGTACCAAGAGCCCCGGGATCTTTTCCTCCATGGCCGGCGTCTATCACAATAATCCAGGTTTTATTCGTATTATTAATTGAAAATGAGCCGGATAAAACCAGTAATGAAGATAATAACAGAAATAATTTCCAGGTGTTTATATTATTAGTGTTGAGTTTGTCGTTTTTAGTAATTGCACTCATTTTAAGTTGATGTTTTTTATTAGTTTTGCGCTGGCATCACAGTATACACAAAAACTATACAAAAATAGTATTTAAGTTGTATTTTTTAAAAGAAAAGCGGTTTCATGTTTTGTACCTGTTGATGGCCATCTCATTTTCATTGGCGGCACAGGAATCAAAAATTCCGGATGGGAATGAAATAGTAAAGCAGGATTCGGTAAAGGCAGATAGCCTCATGCCGGGTTTTCGCAAGATTTCATCAAGCGCCATCGATCAGAAAGTTACATACTCTGCTGCCGGACAGGTAAAACGTGATATTGCCAATAAAAGAGTGATTCTCATCGATAAAGCTATTGTCAGAAGTGAAGAAATTGAGATCACAGCCGATTCCATGATCTTTAATATGAGTAATAACCTGCTTTTTGCTGCAGGAAGGAGAGATACCAGTGGTAAAATGATTGGCACTCCGGTATTCAAGGAGGGAAGCAATGAGTTCAAAGCTGATGAGCTGACTTATAATTTTAAAACTAAAAAAGCTCTTATTAAAAATATTGTTACCAAACAGGACGAAGGTCTTATTCATAGTTCATATACTAAACTGTTAGAGGATGGTACTTCCAATATCTCCAAGAGTTCTTATTCGACATGTGATGCAGATACTCCTCACTTTTACATAAACATGCCAAAAGCCAGGGTATATCCGGGAGAGAAGATCATTTCAGGCCCTGGGAACCTGGTGGTCGAAGGCATTCCATTGCCTCTTGTAATACCTTTTGGTTATTTCCCGATTAATACAAACAGGTCTTCTTCAGGGATTTTATTTCCCAGTTTCGGACAGGAAAGGGAACGTGGTTATTCCTTCAAGGATATGGGTTATTACTTTGCTATCAGCAGTTATATGGACCTGAGCATTAAAGGTGACGTATATTCAAATGGAACCTGGCTTGCCAATGCTGTTACAAACTATAATAAGCTCTATAAATATAATGGTAATTTCAATTTCAGCTATGCTAACAATATAACCGGGCATAAGGGGCTTGAAGATTATGGACAATCAACAAACTACAGGCTGGGATGGGCTTTTAACCAGGATCCCAAGTCATCTCCGGGTTCCAGATTTTCTGCCAGTGTCAATATGAGTTCAAGCGGATACGACCAGCAAAACAGCTATAATGTAAATGATCACGTCACTACAACCAGGCAGTCGAGTATAAGTTACTCAAAATCATGGGCCGGCACTCCGTTCAATCTTTCAGCAAGTGCAAATCATAGCCAGAACGTTAAGAATAAGACTGTTGATGTAAATTTACCCAAAGTCAGTTTTAACATGGGCAGAATTTACCCTTTGAAAATGAAAAGAAGTACCGGAAAGACAAAGTGGTACCAGGAGTTGCAGTTCCAGTATTCATCATCTCTCGATAACCGGATCAGCACTTATGACAGTCTTTTGTTTACAGGTGAGAGCCTGGAAAGTATGCAGAACGGTTTTAAGCATGATGCTCCATTGAGTATACAACTGCGTCCATTTAAGAATTTCAATATCTCACCCTCGCTCACTTATTCAGGTGTGCTTTATTCTCAGAAGATCCAAAAGACCTTTGATTATGAAACTTCACAGGTGGTAAAGGATACAATTTCAGGAATGTTTTACGGCCAGGCTGTTAATCCTTCAATATCAGCAGGTTACAACCCTCAGATTTTCGGTATGTATTCATTCTTAAACCCAAATTCCAGGGTTCAGGCTATCAGGCATGTTATAAAACCTTCAGTAGGTTTTAGTTATGTGCCTGAAATACCAGGTCTTAGTTCAGACATGTACGATACAGTGCGCACAGATGCTTCAGGTAACAGATATGAGGAGTATTCTGTTTTTGAAGGAAACATATATGGAACTCCTTCACTATCTAACAAAAGCGGATCATTCTCCTTCAGTCTGGTCAATCTTGTAGAAGCCAAAGTGTTTGCAAAGAATGATACGACTGGTATAGCAAAGAAGGTTAAGATAATTGACAACTTCGGGATTACTTCCTCTTACAATGTTTTTGCGGACTCTATGCGATGGGCTCCGGTTTCAATGCAGGCAAGGACAACACTGCTTGAGAATATAAATATTTCTGCCAGGGCTAATTTTGACCTTTATGGAATCAACAGTGAGGGAAGATCCATTGGTACCTTTGCACTTGCTGCCAATAACAAGCTTATGAGGCTTACCAGTGTTGGTACAAGCCTTGATCTGAGTCTGGACAAGTTGCTTACCGGGAAAAAATCAACCAGTAGCCCCGGACAACCCACGGGTTCTCAGGGTATTGGGTTTGATAACAGCCGGTCTCCGATAGGTGTGGATGATCACGATGATCACGATGATCCTGGAGGAGGCATGACAGACAGGTATGGTTATCAGAATTTTGACATGCCCTGGACTCTAAACCTTAGTTATAGCATAAATTACTCAAAGCCTTCACTTAAATCTACTATCAGTCAGACTCTTTCGTTTAATGGCAGTGTTACAATCACAAAAAAGATGCTGATGGACTATACAAGCGGGTATGATTTTACTTCCAAGGCAATTACAATGACCCAGATTGGTATACGTCGCGATCTTCATTGCTGGATTATGAGCTTTAACTGGGTACCCAACGGATCAATGAAAGGATGGAATTTTACAATCCGTGCAAAAGCATCGGTGCTTGGCGATCTGAAATATGACAGGAGAAAAGATTTTCATGATCAGTATTAATAATTGAAGCTGTATCAGTAAAATGAAAAAGGGACCTTATGATGAGTCCCTTTTTATTATTCATTTTGTGATAATTAATTATTCTCCTATTATTTCAAAATCGATCTCAACCTTAACTTCCCTGTGGAGTTTGATCACAGCCTTATAATTTCCAACTTCCTTTATCTGATCGAGAGGCAGGGTAATATTCTTACGATCGATATCAAATCCTTTCTCTTTCAGCGATTCTGCAATCTGAATAGTATTGACAGATCCGAAAATTTTTCCTGAGGTACTTGTCTTTGCACCAACTGTAATTTTAACTCCTTCAAGTTTGCCTGCTATTTCCTGGGCAGCGATTTTTATTTTCTCTTCTTTGTGAGCTCTCTGCCTTAAATTTTCAGCATGCATCTTCTTTACCGATGTTGTTGCAGCAACTGCATAACCTCTTGGAATAAGGTAGTTTCTGCCATATCCGTCCTTCACATTAACGATATCGTCCTTCTGCCCAAGCTTATTGACGTCCTGTATGAGTATAATTTCCATAGTATATCCTCCTTATTTTAAAAGGTCAGTTACATAAGGAAGAAGAGCAATATGCCTGGCTCTTTTGACAGCCTTTGCAACTTTCCTTTGATATTTAAGTGAAGTTCCTGTAATTCTTCTGGGAAGAATCTTTCCCTGATCATTGAGAAATTTTTTGAGAAATTCAGGATCCTTGTAATCTATATACCTGATCTTGTTTTTCTTGAAACGGCAGTACTTTTTCTTCTTAACCTCAACAGTCGGAGGGGTTAAATATCTGATTTCTGATTCATTCTGTGCCATATATTATTCCTCCTTCGATTTTCCTGATTCTTTCTGTCTTCTCTTCTTCTCTGCATATTCAATGGAGAATTTCTCCATCCTGAAAGTCAAAAATCTTATGATCCTTTCGTCGCGACGATATTGGACCTCAAGCTTTTCTATCAGATCGCCTGTGCCTTTAAATTCAACCAGATAATAGAAGCCAGTAGACTTCTTCTGGATAGGATAGGCCAGTTTTTTCAAACCCCAGTTCTCTTCATGAACAATCTCACCTTTATTGTCGGTGATGACTTTCTTGAATTTCTGTACCGCTTCCTTCATCTGGGTCTCAGATAAAACGGGAGTTGCAATGAAAACGGTTTCGTACTGATTCAACATAATAATTAATTCTTAAATTTAGTTTAATGATTTTGGCTCGCAAAGGTACATTTTTTTTGGATTATAAGAAATTATTCCGGAAAAAATATGATATGGTCTTCACAAATCATGATTGAACCAGAGCTGGTTTTAATTTTTACCCCGTTTTTATCAGCATGGCTTTTTGACTATATTTGTAAAATAACATTTTTGTGGGAGTATAAGTTGCAAACGAATGGAAAACTTTATTGTTTCAGCCCGTAAATACCGTCCTGCCAGTTTTGATATGGTGATAGGTCAGGATTCAATTACCAATACGCTTAAAAGTGCTATTAAAAACAAACATCTTGCTCAGGCATATCTCTTCTGCGGTCCCAGAGGAGTTGGAAAAACAACCTGTGCAAGGATATTTGCCAAAACAATTAACTGTATAAATCTCGGAGAAGATGCTGAAGCATGTGATAAATGTGAATCATGCCTCTCTTTCAATTCACTCAGATCTTTCAATATCCATGAGCTTGATGCTGCATCTAACAATAAGGTGGAAGATATCAGAAGTCTTAATGACCAGGTGAGGATCCCGCCTCAGATAGGAAAATACAGTATTTATATAATAGATGAAGTTCACATGCTTTCCTCATCGGCATTTAATGCTTTTCTTAAAACACTCGAGGAACCTCCGTCACATGCAATTTTTATTCTGGCAACAACTGAAAAACATAAAATAATACCTACAATTTTATCCCGTTGCCAGATATTTGATTTCAACCGGATAAGAATTGAGGATATTGTCTCCCGTTTATTTTATGTAGCTGAAAGAGAGGGAGTAAGTGCTGCTGAAGAGGCTCTTCACATAATAGGCCAGAAAGCTGATGGTGCGCTTCGTGATGCACTTTCAATTTTTGACCAGATAGTTAGTCTCTGTGGAAAGACCATTACTTACAGGGATGTTATCGATAACCTTAATGTACTTGATTATGAGTACTACTTTAAAACAGTTGATGGCGCACTGGCCGGAAATGTCTCAGAAGTATTGCTGACATTCAATGAAATACTTGAAAAGGGTTTCGACGGACACAATTTTATCTCGGGTCTCAACAGTCATTTACGTGATCTGCTTATATGCAAAGATGAATCTACTATCAAACTACTCGAAGCAACACCGGCTGTTAAACAACATTACCTTAAACAAACTTCGCAGTGTCCTGTTGATTTTCTTTTCCGTTCACTCGAAATCGGTACTAATTGTGATCTTACCTATAAAGCCAGCAAGAACCCCAGACTTCATATTGAATTATCGCTGATCAGATTATGCCGTTTACTGACTGACGCTGTCGTTGATACGGAAAAAAAAAAGCCTGATCTTTCAAAACTGAAAAAAGAAGAGAGTGAACTTACACTTCCTTCACGATCACAAATTGTACGACAGGAGGAGAGTTCGCCTGCAAACAAAGAGACTTCAGGAGCAGGTGTTTCAGGAAAACACGATCCGGTTATTGAAAAATCAGCAAAGACCTTCTCAATTAAAGAATTGATAAATGATGAGATTGCTGCAGAAGCAAAAAGAAATGAAAAGGTTGATGTTCCCGCAGTCCCTTCAGGTTCAGAAATGCCAAAAGCAGATTTTACTCCGGAAGCGCTTGAAAATGCCTGGACAGATTTTACTGAGCAGATGAAGGGAGAAGGCCCAAGGATAATAAGTATGTTTAAGTCAATTAAGCCTGAATTGGAAAATAACCAGACAATCAGAATACACCTTAGCAATGCTACACAGAAGGATACTTTTGTCCATAAATACAAACAAAGACTGATTAATTATATGGAGAAGAGATTCATAATTCAGGATATTGACATTGAAACAATCGTGGATTTATCAGAGACTAATGAAATTATTTATTCAGACGAACAGAAATATAGCTATCTCAACACTAAATATCCCATTATGAAAGATATAAAAAAGACATTTAATCTTGATATTAATTAACATAAGGCAGATATAAACTTCAATTACACATAATGAAGGACAAAAAGGATCTCCTGAGGGATGATAAACAGCATAAGGTTCTTTCTGATGAACATGAAATATCAGAGAGTATAATTAATCATTCAAGATCAATGATCAGTGTCATTAACCGGAACTATATATATGAAAAGGCTAATCTGACTTTCTGTAATGCTCATAATATCACCCCTGATCAGATTGTTGGCAGGTCTCTGTCAGATATATGGGGCACACTGACTTTTTGTGAATTCATTAAAAAAAATATTGATTTATGTTTTTCCGGAGAGACGGTAAAATATGAAGCATCTTTCGAGACTCCGGGATATGGAAGAAGATATTTTGAGGTTACATTTCGTCCTTTATCAGTCAGCAGTAAAGAAATCACTCATCTTATAGCTGAAACTTTCGACATTGAGGAATCAAAGCGAAGAGAACTTGAGATAAAAGATAAAGAAGAGGAACTCAGGACATTTGAGACAAAATTACCTATTGGAATTGTAAGGTGTTCTCCCGATGGTCAGATAATCCATGCAAATAAAGCATTTCTTGATATTATGGATTGTTATAATGCTTATTCAATCAGGAAAACCAATCTTAAGAGCTTTTATCTTCAGCCCGATTTATTTGATATACATTGTGAACAACTGCTTGAAAAACATTCTGTAACCCTTGGAAGAGTATCTATGAAGGACTGTGAAGGAAATGAAATCTCCTGCCGGATAAGTGGTTATCTCTCATTTGATGAAACAGGTACTCTGCCTATACTTGATTTTGTTGTTGAGGATGCAACAAGAGAATTGATGTTGGAAAATCGGTTGATCCAGGCCCATAAGCTTGAAACAATAGGCGCTCTGGCAGGAGGTATTGCTCATGATTTCAATAATATTCTTACAACTATTTCAGGCTATTCAGAACTCTTAATGGAAGACCTTCCTCCAGATTCCGATACCTCCGAAAAAGTAGGCAGGATTCAAAGCGCAGTTCTGAGGGCTAAGTCGATAATAAATCAGATACTGACTTTCAGCAGGCAGTTTGAGCAGGAAAAAATTGCTGTAAGCGTTGCTGAGGTTCTTAAGGAGACATTAGATTTTATAAAATCATCGATACCTTCAAATATAGAAGTGCAAAGCAATATTCTTCAGAATGATATTAAAGTACTTGCCGACCCTACTCAGTTGTTCAGGGTCTTTATTAACCTCATGACAAATGCTATTCAGGCAATGGAGGAGAAGGGAGGTATTCTTTCAGTGAAAATGGAGTTAGTTGAGGGAAAGCTTCTTCAGCACCAGATAAACAAAAACATAGTCGCTGATGAATATGTTCTCATGATTTTCAAAGATACAGGAAAAGGGATGGAACCTGCTATCCTGGGCAGAATATTTGAACCTTTTTTCACAACCCGTGAAGTTGGCCAGGGAACCGGACTCGGGCTCGCTGTAACTTACGGAATTATTTCGGAGATGGAAGGAGAGATACTTGTTTCAAGCAAAAGAGATGAAGGGTCTGAATTCTATGTCTATTTACCTGTGTCCAGAAATGATAAACAAATAGAATCCTTCAAAGGTATTAGAAAGAAAATACTCTTTATTGCAGGTAATAAACATGAATCACGAATGCTTTCAATGGCCCTTGAGAATACAGGTTATGATCTGTTGTACATATCAGACAGGCAGGGTTTTGCCAGGTCTGTATCAAATACCGGTGATCTGCCTGAGCTTATTATATATATGACAGATTCAAAACTTGTAAAACCCGAAGATTTCCTGATTATATTTCAACAGGCCAAAATATATACTCCTTGTGTTATCATAACTAATCAGAGTTATAGCATATTCGAAGAAAAATTACTAAATTCGGGAATTGTTAAACAACATCTGATAAAACCTGTATCTCTGAAGGAAATAAGAAATGCCATTCAGTTGTCTATTATAAAACTGGATTGAATTATAGGTATCCGGAAAAAATGAATACCTCTCTTCTCTTCCTTTATTATGCAGGTATAATTTTGTTGTTATTATCTTAAAAGCTGACAGACATGCCTAGGGTTCTGATTATTGAAGATGATATGGAATTACGGGAAATGATAAAAACTTCTCTGATCCGTCGTAAATATACCGTTCTGGAGGCTGAAAATGGCAAAGAAGCCTTGTCTCATTTTAAACCTTCAACGACTGATCTTGTGGTTACAGATCTTATTATGCCGGAAGAGGACGGTTTAAAGGTAATAATGAAATTAAGAGAACTTAAGCCTGCTCTGAAGATAATTGCAATTTCGGGTGGAGGAAAAGCCGGCCCCGGAGGGTACCTCAATTTAGCCAAAGCCCTTGGCGCCAATGCAGTTCTTTCAAAGCCATTTTCAATAAATGATCTTATTTTGAAAATAGAAGAGCTTCTGGCTCTTGAACAACAGAATTAGTTGGATTGTTATATAATAAACTTTAAAATTATAAATTATGCTTAAGAAGAAAGTTGAAGATATCTGTAACAGACAGGTCGAAAGAGAAGCCTATTCATCAAATCTGTATCTTGCAATGGCTATATGGGCTGAAACTAACGGGTTCGCAGGTGTTGCCGGCTGGCTTTATGTTCAGGCTGATGAAGAGAGAATGCATATGCTGAAATTTATAAAATATATAAATGAAAGAGGCGGAAAAGCTGTTATTCCTGCATTGAAAAAGCCGGTTGCAGAATACAAAAATGTTGAAGATGTTTTTAAAGAGGTTTTGAAGCACGAGGAATTTGTCACTGCCAGTATCAATGAAATTGTTGCCCTGACCCTTGACGAAAAAGATTTCAACACTCATAATTTTCTGCAATGGTTTGTCATGGAACAGGTTGAAGAGGAAGCATCAGTTAAAAACATACTTGATAAAGTACGGCTTGTCGGAAAGAATAATTTGTACCAGTTCGACAGAGATATTCTGGGATTGCGTGCACCATCAACCGGCCCTCAACCTCAGGCATGAACAAACCTTTTTTAATAAATATATTACTTTCATCTTGTCTTATTATAAATTCAATTAATGCCCAGGAACTGATTTATAATAAGTCTGTTACCGGGGTATGCTATGCTGGTAACAAAACTACCAGGATCTATATACCTCCGCCTCAGAGATTCCTGAAAAATGACAGGTCAAAAGGGGGAGGTTCAATTACTGTTTATTATACCGGTTACTCAACTGAGGCCATGGAGGCTTTTGAGTATGCCGTTTCAATCCTTGAGGTATTGCTGCCGGCAGACACAAAAACAACTGTACTTACCAGTTGGGTAAGAATTGAAACATCAGGAGTACTGGCTAATTCATCTGTTACCGCCATTGCAGGAGGATGGGCCATAGATGCATTGAATCCGCTTGCACTCTATCCTGTATCGCTTGCGGAAAAAATAGCAGGGAGATCTCTTAATTCAGATCTTGAAGGAGATATCACACTTGCAGTCAACAGCTCTGTCAATTGGTATCTTGGAACAGATGGCAATGTACCTGTGGGAAAATATGATTTTGTAACCGTTGTCCTTCATGAGCTTTGTCACGGACTCGGTTTCTTCGACAGTTTTAATACAGATAGTAATACCGGCTGGTATGGATTCAGTTCCTTTCCGGTCATCTACGATACCTTCATTGAGAATTCTCAGGGGAAGCTGCTTACAGATACATTGGAATTCAGGAACTATACAATGGCATTGCGTAATGAATTAACCGGCGGCAATCTGTATTTTCGAGGACCTGTTTTCGAAAAGCTGACAGGAGTTCCAAAAACCAGAATTTATGCCCCTGCCACCTGGGATAACGGATCGAGTATTTCTCATCTCGATGAAGAGCTTACCTTACAGCCAAATGAACTTATGACCCCATTAATAGATATGAGGGAAGCTATTCATGATCCCGGGATCTATACATTATCTGTTTTGGGAGATATTGGCTGGATTAATACAAGAATAATACATGAGCCTCCGGGTGACTCAGAGGAAACATTATCACAGATAGAACTTTCTGTAGAGATAAAATCAGATACCATATTTAACCGCGATAAAGTAGCGCTCGTATATTCCTTTGATAGCTTTGAAAACAGCGATACTCTCTTTATGACATCATTTACTTCTGATAATCACTTTTCTGTGAATGTTAATCTGCCATCCTATAACACGGAGCTTCAATACTACTTTTTTACTGAAGATTTTTTCCTGAGGTCTTTCCATTCTCCATCTTTATACCAGTTGTTCCGTTATAAAGCCTTTATTGGTTCTGATACCATCAAACCCGATCTGAATCATACCCCTGCCGAATATTATTTTGAGACGGTAGATTCAATCACACTGATGGCAGAAGCCGTCGACAATATTGGAATTGATTCAGTTTATCTGGAATATTGGGTGGATGACAATCAATCAGCATTTGCATCCTTTAAATACGATAAGGATGATTCCTATAAAATAGTTCTGGGAACAGAAGATTTGTTACTGAGAGGAGGCGACTCATTGCGATACCGGATCTTTGCAACAGACTCTGCAGTTGTTCCGAATATTTCAGTTGCTCCGGACTCGGGTTATTATTCGATTGGTATTGTTAATATCGGACCTGTTATTTCCTCCTATACCTCTGATTTTACTGATGCAGAGGATGACTTTTTCAAACTGGGATTTGAATTTACCAGACCTTTAGGTTTCCAGAAATCAGGACTTCATTCAAAACATCCTTATGAAAGCCCTGAGGAAAACGGGAAGAACCTGAACTTTATTGCAATGCTTCTGAATCCCTTAAAATTAGACGAAAGCGGACTTTTATTCCAATACAGTGATATAGCACTTATTGAACCGGGAGAAGATGGTGCAGCTTTCGGATCAGTGGATTTTTATGATTACGTTGTTGTTGAGGCTTCGAAAGATTTTGGCAAATCATGGCTCTCTCTTTTTGACGGATATGACGCACGCTTTAATTCAACCTGGCTCAAAACATATAATAGTTCAATTGTCGACCAGAACTCAACAGCAACAGCTAAAGAATGGATGTTTGTTAAGCAGTCCGGGTTTATTTCGCCTTCAGCCAGCCTGAAGGCAGGTGACACAATCCTGATCAGGTTCAGACTATTCTCCGATCCGTTTGCCTATGGCTGGGGATGGGCTATTCAGGATCTTGAAATTAGTCCGCTGATAGACGGAATTGAAGAATTGATGTCTGAAAAATTAATGATTTATCCTAATCCCGGAAGAGGAATTATAAGACTGAAAGGGCAGGGGATCATCTCAGGCATTTATCCTGTCAGGTATGAAGTATTCAATACCACAGGAATCCCTGTTTCTAAAGGGTTTGCTTCAGTGGGGAATGAGACAGTTATCGATATAACAGGCTTGTCTTCAGGAATATATATTATAGTTATATATTTTGATGATGGAATCAGAACATTCAAGTACAGCCTGATCAAATAACCCTGCCCCCCAGGGGACTTCTTAATATCTGAAATTCAAAAAGGACATACCTGATATTCCGACTTTTTATTAAATTAAAAAAACGAATTCAATATTGGAAAATTAAGCTAATTTTGCTGAAATTTAAAAAAATCCTAAAACACCATAAAATGAGCATTATAAATAGTGTATTGGGCCTGTTCCTTGGTAATAAATATGAGCGTGATATTAAGGAAATCAATCCATACATAACGAAAATACATTCTGAATTTGAAAAACTACAGGAGCTTTCAAATGACGCTCTGAGAGATCTTACTGAAAACCTGAAAAAAGAAATTCAAAGCAGTATTGAGGGGGATGAGAATGAAATAAAGTCATTAAGGGAAAAAGCTGAAGCGGAAGAAGATATTTACCAGAAAGAGGAGCTGTACAACTCGGTGGATAAAATTGAAAAACAGATAAATGAAAAACTGGAAGTAATTCTTGATCAGCTTGTTCCTAAAGCCTTTGCAATAGTAAAAGAAACTGCAAGGCGTTTTAAGCAAAATAAGGTTTTGCAGGTAACTGCGCGTCAGTACGACAGGGATCTTGCTGCTGCACGGGAAAGCATAACCATTGATGGAAACAAAGCCCTCTGGAAGAATACCTGGATAGCAGGAGGCAATGAGATCTCGTGGGATATGGTTCACTATGATGTGCAGCTTATCGGAGGAGTGGCGCTGCATAAAGGCAAGATAGCAGAAATGGGTACGGGTGAGGGTAAAACAGTTGTAGCAACACTTCCTGTATTTCTTAATGCACTGGCAGGCAGGGGAGTACATATTGTTACTGTTAATGATTATCTCTCAAAAAGAGACTCTGAATGGATGGGTCCTATCTATGAATTTCATGGTCTTTCAGTTGATTGCATCGATAAGCACCAGCCAAATTCCCCTGAAAGAAGAAAGGCATATAATGCTGACATCACATTCGGTACGAATAACGAATTCGGATTTGACTACCTGCGTGATAATATGGCCATAAATCCCGAGGATCTTGTTCAGCGAAAACATCATTATGCAATTGTGGATGAGGTTGACTCAGTTCTGATTGATGATGCCCGGACACCCCTGATCATTTCAGGTCCTACCTCAAAAAGCGATACTGCTCAGTTCGATGAACTTAAACCAAAGGTAGATAAGCTGGTAAGTGCGCAAAAAAAACTTGTAACTCAGATACTGGCCGATGCCAGGAAACTTATCGGGGACAATAAGAATGAAGAAGGAGGCTTGCTGCTTCTCAGGGCTTATAAGGGTCTGCCCAAGAACCATGCCCTTATCAAATTCCTGAGCGAAGAGGGCAACAAATCATTGCTGCTGAAGACGGAAAACTTCTACATGCAGAATAATAGTAAAGATATGCATAAAGCCACGGATGAGTTATTCTTTATTATTGATGAGAAGGCAAATTCGATAGAGCTTACAGAGAAGGGACTAGATCTTATATCAACATCTGTTGAGGATAGCAGCTTTTTTATTCTTCCCGATGTTGGTTCAAAAATAGCAGATATTGAAAAGTCAGGTCTGGATGAAAGAGAGAAACTTAAAGTAAAGGATGAGCTTCTTCAGGATTTCTCAGTGAAATCGGAACGTGTTCATACTATGACCCAGCTCCTTAAAGCATGGACACTTTTTGACAAAGACACTGAATATGTGGTTATCGATAATAAGGTTAAGATTGTCGATGAACAGACTGGTCGGATACTGGAAGGCAGAAGGTACTCTGATGGACTGCACCAGGCAATTGAAGCAAAGGAGAATGTTAAAGTTGAAGCTGCTACCCAAACCTATGCAACAATAACACTTCAGAACTATTTCAGGATGTACCATAAGCTGTCAGGGATGACCGGAACTGCAGAGACAGAAGCCGGTGAATTGTGGAACATCTATAAGCTTGATGTTGTTGTTATTCCTACCAATGTTCCGGTAATCAGATTCGACAGGGAGGATCTGGTTTATAAGACTAAAAGAGAGAAATATAATGCGGTTATAGATGAGATAGCTGAAATGTATAAACTGGGTCGTCCAGTACTTGTCGGAACAACTTCAGTTGAGATATCAGAATTGCTCAGCAGGATGCTGAAGATGAAGGGACTTAAACATAATGTCCTTAATGCAAAACTACACCAGAGAGAAGCTGAAATAGTTGCAGAGGCAGGGAAACCGGGTACTATAACAATTGCTACCAACATGGCCGGTAGGGGAACTGATATAAAGCTTACCGAAGAGGTTAAGCGGGCAGGTGGCCTTGCCATTATAGGTACTGAAAGGCATGAATCGAGAAGAGTCGACAGGCAGCTGAGGGGTAGGGCAGGAAGGCAGGGAGATCCGGGTTCATCCCAGTTTTTTGTCTCTCTTGAAGATGAGCTTATGCGACTGTTCGGATCTGAAAGGATTGCCGGTATAATGGATAAACTGGGTTTGAAAGATGGGGAGATGATCCAGCACTCAATGATCACAAGATCTATTGAACGCGCCCAGAAGAAAGTTGAAGAGAATAACTTTGGAATCAGAAAGCGATTGCTTGAATATGATGATGTTATGAACTCGCAAAGGGAGGTCATTTACAGAAAAAGAAGGCATGCCTTACTTGGAGAACGATTAAGTGTGGATATCGCAAACATGATGTTCGATGTAACTGAAAACCTTGTAGAGATATATCACTCTGAAGGCGATTCTGAAGGTTTTGATTTTGATCTGATCAGATCCTTTTCAATGGACTCTCCTGTAAAGGATTCTGAGTTCAAAAAACTCAGTCCGGCAGAAGTAACTGATAATGTGTATGCAAAAGTGCTTGATGCATATAAAAGGAAAGTAGAATCAATATCTGCACAGGCATACCCCGTCCTTAAGGATGTTTATGAAAGGATGTCTCATCAGTATGAGAATGTCGTGGTCCCGATCTCCGATGGTGTCAGGGTATTCCAGGTCATAACCAATCTGAAGGCAACTGCCGAATCGGAGGGAAGGGAACTGGCCAGATCATATGAAAAAACAGTAGTCCTGGCAACTATCGATGATGCCTGGAAAGAGCATCTCAGGGAAATGGATGACCTTAAACAGTCCGTACAGAATGCCACATATGAACAAAAGGATCCTCTTCTTATCTACAAGTTTGAATCTTTTGATCTTTTCAAGATTATGCTTGCTAAAGTAAACAAGGATGTGGTTAGCACTCTGATGAAAGGTCATATTCCGACACAGGACCCTGATCAGGTCAGGGAGGCTCAGAGAAAACGCCAGATGGACATGAGTAATCTTCGTACCTCAAAAAGTGATTTCTCACAGTACAGCAGTACCGGAGGAGGAGGGCCCGAACGAAATCAGCGTAACACAGAACCGGTGAGAGTAGAAAAAAAGGTAGGAAGAAATGACCCCTGTCCATGTGGCAGCGGCAAAAAGTATAAACAGTGTCATGGTCTTCAGCAGCAGCCTGGTGCTCCGGCTTAAACTAACTCAAACTATTTTCGGCTGACCTCTTCCATAGCTTTCTGAATCCTGGAATATATTGATCTGCTTACAGTTACTAGCGGCAGTCGTAAAGTGTTATGGCAAATGTTCATGATACTCATCATAGCCTTTACTCCGGCAGGGTTTCCTTCCACAAACAGCAATTCGATCATTTCTAATAATCTGAATTGGGTTTCCCTTGCAAGTTTGAAGTTGTTCTTGATTGCATTATTGACAATTTCACTGCACTGAGACGGATACGCATTGGCCAGAACTGAAATAACTCCTGTACCACCTGCTGCAATAATCGGAATGGTAAGCATATCATCGCCTGAAATAACACTGAAATTTTCAGGTTTACCTTTTATTATCTTCATAATTTGGCTTATATCACCTGAAGCCTCTTTTACTGCCACAATATTTTCACATTCATGAGCCAGTTCAAGACATGTCTCTGCTGTTATATTGCATGACGTCCTGCCTGGAACGTTATATATGATCAAAGGCAATGAACTGCATGTTGCAATTGCTTTAAAATGCTGGAAAAGTCCTCTTTGGGTTGGTTTATTATAATATGGTGCTACCGACAGAATGCCGTCAACTGCTTCAAGATTAGTATGCCTGATAGAATTTATAACTTCCTGCGTGTTATTTCCGCCAATTCCGACAACCAGAGGTACCTGTCCTTCAATTGCCTCGGCAACACAGGTTATTATTGCCTTTTTCTCGTCTTTTGTGAGAGTTACAGATTCCCCTGTAGTTCCCATTGCAACGATATAGTTAACACCTCCGTCGATAACGTGTCTGACCACCCTGCCCAATGCAGCGAAATCAATACTTAAGTCATTCTTAAAAGGTGTTACAATAGCAACTCCCGTGCCTTTGAATTTTTTCATATTGTATTCAGTTTTCAATAATTATGATTTTTCAGGAATTAATCATTTCCAGATACTGTATAACCTGGTTCAGATAATCATTGATATTTACAGGCTTTTTAATCTCCATCATAAAGTCGAAAGAAGCATCGGTATCGTCAGCATCATATAAACCTGCTTTTAATGATGCCTTTGATAATGTTGTTATGTAAGCCAGGAAAAACAGCTTCTCAAAATTTATGTCTATCAGGATATCGAATTTATTGTTTATAAACGATTTTATATCAGTTGAATCGGGTATATGTAAAAGATTTATTTCCGGTTTCCTGAAGCAGGTAAGGTACCTTAGCGCTGTATACTGATCAGGCAGGTTTTTACCTTCATAATATCCAATTATCTTCACATCAATATTCCTTTCCATCATCCTCTGATGAAATCCGGACAATGCCTGGAATTCGTTCTGCTTTGATGCATCCCAGACGATGCCAATGGTTTTTACCCGTGTGAAATTATTATATACCATTTTACGATTGCTCCTGGCTGCTCTTTTTTTCAGTACTGCCCTTGCAATTTTAAGTCTGGTATTTTTGAATAAATCCATATTGCAAACCTAACTTTTTTTTTATTAGAATCATGTATCACCAAGATTATTCTTCATCAATAATTTTGAGGAACTCCTGCTCGTCTAAAATTTGAATACCCAGTTCGTTAGCTTTATCTTTTTTTGATTGTCCCATGTTTTCGCCTGCCAGGATGAAAGATGTATTAGAAGAAACTGAAGTTGAATTTTTTCCGCCGTTATTTTCAATTATTTCTTTGTATTCTTCTCTGGTATGCTTTTGAAAAATACCTGAAATAACTATTACCATACCCTCCAGTTTATTACCTGATATGCCTTTTGTTTTCTCACTGGTGAACCGGATGCCTTTTGCTTTCAGTCTTCTTATCAGTTCCATATTCTCCTGATCTGCAAAATATGTGATTATGCTGGTAGCAATCTTCGGACCTATTTCATTTACGCTCGTCAGCTCGTCTGAACCGGCATTAATCAGGGAATCAATAGAATCGAATCTGGAAGCCAGTGTCTTTGCAACTGTTTCACCCACATGCCTTATTCCTAAAGCGAAAAGAACTCTGTGAAAAGGGACTCTTACAGATTTAAGAATACTGTTTATAATATTTGTAGCGGATTTTTCACCCAAACGTTCAAGAGGCACCAGCTGTTCCTGGCCTAAATCATAGAGATCGGCAAAGGTGCGGATAAGGTTATTACTGAACAGCAGATCTATAGTCTCTTCACCAAGTCCGTCAATGTCCATCGCCTTCCTGCTGATAAAATGCTCTATCCTGCCTTTTAGCTGGGGCGGACAATGAAGGTAATTCGGGCAGAAATGGTTCGATTCTCCTTCGTTCTTTACCAGGAAAGTACCGCATTCAGGGCAGCTTTTTATAAACTCAATTCTCCTGCTCTCCTCATTTCTGAATGAATGATCAACACCAACTATTTTGGGAATGATTTCACCCCCCTTCTCAACATAGACCATATCGCCAAGATGCAGGTCAAGAATAGCTATCTGTTCAGCATTGTGAAGAGTCGCTCTCTTTACCGTAGAGCCGGACAGCAGAACAGGTTCAAGATTTGCTACCGGAGTTACTGCTCCGGTACGGCCTACCTGAAATGCGACGGAAAGTAGCTTTGTCAGAGCCTCCTCAGCTTTATATTTATAAGCAATTGCCCATCGTGGTGATTTGGATGTAAATCCGAGCTCTTCCTGGATACTAAGATCGTCAACTTTAATAACAACCCCGTCAGTATCGAATGGCAGCTGTTTGCGCTGATTCTCCCACGTGGATATATATTTCAGTACTTCCTCAATGTTTTTGCACAGCCTTATGCTGTCAGGAACCTTGAATCCCCATCCTGCTACAGCTTTTAAATTCTCAGAATGAGTATCATGAGGGAGTTCATCCGAGAGAACCACATATACCAGACAGTCAAGATTTCTTGAACCTACAATTCTGGAATCCAGAAGTTTGAGTGTTCCGGCTGCTGCATTGCGCGGGTTCGCAAAGGCCGGTTGATTCTCCTTTGTCCTTTCATTGTTTAATCCTTCAAATACAACCCTTGGCATAACTATCTCACCTCTGACTGTGAATTTTTCAGGAACATTGCTGCCTCTTACACTTAAAGGTATGCTTGTGATTGTTTTTACATTTTCGGTTACGTCATCACCCTTGTTGCCATCTCCTCTTGTTAATGCCCTCGATAGCTTTCCGTCTATGTAGGTTATGCTTACCGACGCTCCGTCAAACTTTAGTTCGCATGAGTAATTAAATGATCCTGAGGCAGTTTTTTTTGTTCTGTTATCAAATTCCCTGAGTTCATCTTCATTGTAGGTATTCCCAAGCGATAGCATCGGATATTCATGATCAAATTGCTCAAATTCATTTTTAATGTCACTGCCGACACGCTGCGAAGGAGAATCATCTTTCTTAAATTCCGGAAATTTTTTCTCAAGAGTTTCCAGTTCATTAAGTAAAACATCATATTCAAAATCAGATATTAATGGCTGGTTTTGAACGTAATAGCGATGATTATGATCCTCAATTTCCTTACGTAATATCTCAATGCGAGCCTTCGCTTCGAATGGTTTCATCTGTTTTACAATAATTTATTATGCGATAATAAGGATCTTAGTTCCATACTCCGTCAACAGATTTTAAGCAGTTGCTGCATTTTCCGCCTGTAAGTTTAAGATAAGTGCTCTCAGTAAAGGCTTTAAGATCAATGTTGGCGGCATCTATTACAGTACAGAGTTTTTTCAGAGGTTCCGGATTTATATATCCGTTTGATTTCATGATGTTTTTTATCCCTGATTTTCTGGCAATCATTGCAGTCTCGTATACATACTCATAGAAAGTAACCGGCTCTGAATATGTGTATGCTATTGAACGACAGTTGTTGCTTATACATTCTGCAACAACATCGGCGGGAGGGAGGTCAAAATTTCTTGTTTTATCGGGACTTGTTTGTGAAATGGTCCAGTTCTGGCAGTTCCGACATGCAAGATTGCATCCTGCGGTAGCAATTGAATATGCCCTCGATCCCGGATAGAAATGATAGAGTGGTTTCTTTTCAACAGGATCAATATTGACAGAACAGGGATTACCATATGCCAGGGTATATAACTTTGAATTGTGGACTTTCCGGCTATTGCATCTGCTCAAATCACTCTCATTAAGAACACACTCATTGGGACAGATTCTGCACAAAATGCCATCAGCTGTCTTCTCCTGATACATTGCGACTCTTTTATAAATACCTTGCTGATCCGGAAGAGATTCTGAAAGCATTTTATGGCATGGGAAACATATCAGTCCGGCTGATAAGAGCGCTGACTTTCTTATGAAATCCCTCTTGCTGATATTATGTTTTGAATTCTTCATCTGCCCGGGAAAGCCTTATCAATAATCAATAAAACTAATGCTTGTTCATGATTGTACCAAAAAGAAATCCGCTAAAAACAAGCAAGGCAAGAAAATAAATTGTAGCTGCAGTTCCGAATGCGGGAACGGCGAATCCTGAAACAGCTATAAAACCCATTGCCGAGCCCGAAAGATCAGCACTATAAACTGAGGCAATATGATTTCCTGTTCTGCTTTCGCAGGTAAGTTCCCTGAAAATATTTCCCGTAATAAATGCCGGAATAAATGAAAGAAGCATTATCATGCAAATAGCAGGAAACCTGCTATCTGTTTTAATTATGGAGCCATAAACCGAAGCTGCTAAAACATAGAATAGAATTAAAATTATACTCTTTACCGGAATGGAGATCGGGGTGACACGAGAAAAATCTGAACCCGCTCCAATTGCAAGTCCGGCCATTAAACCTGCTATGATCAGACCTGTAAGCTGGTACATATTACCGACAGTCAGCTGGAGGGTTAATAGTACGATGATCTCAAATGCGGCCAGTGCCGAAGCGCTGAAATACATTATTAGATTTTTTCGCTTAATTGCAAACAAAGGAGTTGCGAAGAGTAAAATCAGTAAAACTATTGCAGGTACCTTCTCATTGAGATCTTTGCTTAAATTATATAATTGGAAATAGTTGTAAGCGATTGGAAATGAGGAGCTGTTTTGTCTCATTTCAGGATCAAGAAGACTTTCTATTTCGTCTGATTTCCTCTCCGTCAGATCATCTGCCAGATAGTCTGAACTGACATAATGATTCTTAATATTTTGCTGCTCCGTAAGTCTGCAGAAAGATGCCGATAAAACTTTATCTGAAGCAATAAAATATAGTTTATTTCCGGCAACAGGTTTGACGTTTGCAAAAGCCACCTTCAAACTATTGAAAACAGATGAATTCAGTTTTAAAGATTCTTCATTGAAGTATGTCTGTGCCGATCCGGGTGAACACATAAATACACCACCTGGATTAAGATGCTCCTTTATCATTGAAAAAAACTCAGTTGTATAATACCGGTTAAGGAGTAGTGTGGATGGCGGCGGAACGAGCATAATAATCACATCTGATTTTTCTTTAGATTTTCGGATATAACTGAAGGCATCTGAATTTGAGATGATGATCCTGCTGCAAATGTTATAAGCCATGTATCCAGGAATATACCTGTTATAAGTTCATAGCCTCCTGAGATATTCATCATCTCCCTGATAAGCAGGATCTGAATGGAAGTACTTACAAATCCTGTAATAAAAAGGTTCGTGCTTATCCCTGAGTCACCCGGACCTTGAGACATTTCTATTTGCTGTTTTCTTCAAGAACAACACCATCATATATAAAAAGTTCCGCATCTTTCCATCCATCCCAGCCCAAACCGGCTTTATCCCTTGAAGTATAACCCAGGAATTGTTCTACTGTCCAGCCTTGTTCGATAGCCACCTGAGGTAGCATTGTTCCTGATCTGAAATCCTTCTTTATATATATGCCGTGTTTGCCAAGGATTATCTCATTTAGTTTGCTGATCTTCCTGAGAGGGCCCAGGACGGTTATTTCGATTTCGGTTTTAGCATATTCGTCTTTTGTGAGAGGGGGAAACCTTGGATCTTCAAAAGCCGAGGAGGCAGCTGACACTTTTACAACTTCGTAAAGCGAATCGGAAGAGATAAACCTTCCGATGCAACCTCTAAGGTTGCCATCGATCTTGAGTGTAACAAAAGCTCCGTATTGCATCTTAAGCTTTTCAGTTATTCGTCTGCTCTCTGTTTCAGACATCCTGGTCTCAAATAACCTTGAACTGATGCTTGATCGTGCTATTTCAAAAAGTTTACTTTTCTCGTCTTCATTAAATGAAAAACTGTCACCCTTATCTTTGACATTTTCATTGCTCTTAAGGTTATCTGTCAGTGCTATTGCATGATAACCCACAACTCTGTCCTTATCACCGTATCCGGAATCACCTGAATTGCAGTAATCCAGTAATTTGTATTTAAGATTCATGTTTCCTTCAGAAAGATATAAAAGAACCAGCCCCGACGACCATCCACACATACTGGTTGCCAATCCGTCAATATGTTTTAATGAGTTGTTTTTCAGAGCCTTAAGAAAGATATTGGGATCTCCTGAAATCAATCCGAGTGCTGTAGAATTATCTGCTGTAATTGCATCATTATAAGAAGGATAATGAGAAAAGTCACTACTGATAATAAAGAGATTGTCGGAATTGAACCAGGGTCTCAATGCCTCTGCTATTTTTTTTAATGTACCTTCATTGTCAGTACCGATAATCACCGGGACAATTTGAGGTTTCGAATTAAAATAGTACTGAATAAATGGCAACTGGACTTCTATGCTGTGTTCCTGGAGATGCGCACCGGTGGGAAAATCGAATACACTGTTGTCATTTTTAAGTTTATTGGCAATCTCCCTGTTTACCGGAATTCTTCCAAGCGGTGTCAGATAGTCACCTGTGTTATAAACAGATGCTCCCCCGAATGACATTACATGACTTGATCCTATTATGAAAATGTTCCTGTAAATCTGATCCCTGTTGACAGCAGAAAATGCTGTGGCTGATATTTTACCTGAAAAAACATATCCTGCATGAGGCGATATTATTGCTCTCACAATCATATTTTCCGGTTTTTTCTTGCATTGATTGAAAAGTATTGAAAGGTCCTTTGAAAGAGTTTCCCTGTTGGCAGAATAAAACCTCCCTGCTGCAACAGGCTGCCTGTCAGTTGATTTATTCTGAAAATTTAATTCCATAATTCCTATTATTGAAAACAATATAATTAACTCCGTTCGCATGACAGTAAATGGAATCGGCCTAATAAAGTTAGGCCAAAATAATGAACAAAGTATAATTAAAAGCTATAACTTGATGGAAGGAATTAAATAAGCACCATGGATTCCTTTATAATCTGTCCCTTGGGATCAGCACCATATATCTTTATTCCAATGCTTAGTTTTGTGCTGCCTACAATGTCAATGATAGGACTTAGTGCGTCTTTAATATCTTCAGAGTCCATACTATTGAATTCTTCAATATTGAAATAGAGATGAATGAATAGAGTATTTTCACTTTCCTTTATGGTGCTGAGTGTTTTGACAATTTTAGCAAGCCAGATTGAAGAAGCTGTGTTAAAGTATTCAAGATTAAGCCTTAAATTGGTGAATTGTCTGGGATTTTTAACGTATTCATGAACCCATTTAAGGACATCATCATAAAGTTCCGCTGCATTTTCCGGAATTGATCTGCCGGAAAGAATCATCTCCCCGTTAAGATAATTAAGATCTATCTGGGGTGTCTTAGCCGAACCTTCTATGAAAATGTTTTTAATTTCCACTATTGACACAAATATTTTATCCCCTAAATGTTACCGGAACAATTATTTAAAAATAAGCTAACTTTTCAATTCCATGTTTCACCTTAATCAAAAAGAAAGGATCAATTGTCAAATATTTTGGTCGATTGGCATAATCAAACTGTTTTTTAAGGAATATCCATCTTCTTTTTTGAACATGTTTTATTGTATATCAATATTTTAAAATATTATCTTTGGAACCTGAATTTTTAAAGAGAAAAATGGAAATAATCCTAAGGGAAAAGATCAGGGATGCTGTTAAAGCACTTTATAATAGCCATGTTGCGGATGAATTAATACAGTTACAGGAGACGAGAAAAGATTTTAAAGGTGATTTTACACTGGTTGTCTTTCCTCTTCTTCGTTTTTCGAAGAATACTCCTGAACAGACCGGTGAAACCATTGGAAATTATCTTGTTGGTAACTATAATGTTATAGCAGGCTATAATGTCATAAAAGGATTTCTTAATCTGGAAATAGCGGATAGCTGGTGGTTAGAGTATTTCGGAAAAACAGCGATACTTAAGAATCAACTTGGAAACTGCAAGGTCGCCTCTCCTCAAACAATTCTGGTTGAGTATTCTTCTCCAAATACCAATAAACCATTACATCTTGGACATATCCGCAACAATCTCCTTGGATTTTCATTGTACCGGATTTTGTCAATCTGCGGACATAATGTAATAAAAACAAATATTGTCAACGACAGGGGAATTCATATCTGTAAGTCAATGCTGGCCTGGCAGAAATTTGGTAATGGAGAAACTCCTGAAACTACAGGGATAAAAGGTGATCATCTTGTTGGGAAATACTATGTTCTCTTTGAAAAGGAGTATAAAACCCAGATTGAAGACCTTGTGAGATGCGGTATTGATGAGAATGAGGCCAGGAACTCTGCCCCGATGATGAAGGAAGCACGGGAAATGCTGCTTAAATGGGAAGCAGGTGATACAGAGGTCGTTGAGCTCTGGAAGAGAATGAATTCGTGGGTTTATGCCGGGTTTGATGAAACTTATAAAAAGCTTGGTGTGGATTTCGATAAAATATACTATGAATCACAGACTTATAAGCATGGAAAGAAAATAGTCCAGGAAGCGCTTGAAAAGAATGTTCTTTACAGCAATGAAGACTCTTCAATATGGGCTGATCTGACTGCGGATGGACTGGATCAAAAGCTGCTTCTTCGGTCCGATGGTACTGCAGTTTATATGACACAGGATCTTGGAACGGCAGTTGACCGGTATAATGAGTACAGGTTCCATAAGAACATATATGTTGTAGGGAATGAACAGAATTATCATTTTCACGTTCTTAAGGCTTTATTGAAAAAAATGGGTTACCCTTGGCATGATGGCCTTTATCATTTTTCGTATGGCATGGTTGAGCTTCCTGAGGGCAAAATGAAATCACGCGAGGGGAGTGTTGTAGATGCAGATGACCTCATTGTTGAGATGATTGAAACAGCCCGTGAGGTATCTCTTGAACTTGGAAAACTATCTGATTTTACACCGGAAGAAAAAGAAGAGATTTTCCGCAAAATTGGTCTTGGAGCACTTAAATATTTCATCCTTAAAGTTGATCCGAAGAAGAATATGACATTTAATCCGGTCGAGTCGATTGACTTCAATGGTAATACAGGTCCCTTTATTCAGTATACCTATGCCAGGATAAAATCTGTCTTCAGAAAAGCAGAAGAAACAGGTTTGAATGAAAAACCGGGTTTGCTTGCTGATGTTAAAGCCGGAGAGAAGGAGATAGTGCTTATCAAGCTTATCAGAAAATTTCCGGAGAGAGTATCAGAAGCAGCGGAAGGTTATTCTCCTGCCTTAGTGGCTAATTACTGTTATGAACTTGCCCGGGAGTATAATCAGTTTTATCACGATTATTCAATTCTTGGCGAAAATGATGAATCCGTCAGGAATTTGCGGCTCGCATTGTCGAGGGTTACTGGTGAAATTCTGAATACCGGTATGTGGATGCTGGGTATTGAGATGCCGGAAAGGATGTAAGGCAAAGGGCGCAGGGCGCAGGGCGCAGAGCGGTAATATTGTGACGGCCTTCCGCCTTCCGCCTTTAAATTAAATAACTTAATAACTCTATATAACGAACAACATGTTTGAAAATCTAAGTGACCGCCTTGAGAAATCCTTCAAACTCCTTAAAGGACAGGGACGGATATCAGAAATAAATATTGCTGAAACACTTAAGGAGGTTCGAAGAGCTTTACTTGATGCTGATGTCAATTTTAAAATTGCCAAACAGTTTACCGATACAGTTAAGCATAAGGCTTTGGGACAGGAAGTTCTGAAGTCGGTCAATCCATCACAGATGATGATAAAAATAGTTCATGATGAACTTGTTGAACTGATGGGTACCGACAAAACAGACATAAATTTAAAAAGTAATCCATCGGTAATTCTTATAGCAGGGCTTCAGGGATCAGGAAAAACTACTTTCAGCGGCAAACTTGCTAAGCTGATCAGGAGCAAAAGAAGCAAAAGCCCTCTGCTTGTTGCATGTGATGTTTACCGACCTGCGGCAATTGAGCAGCTTAAGATCATTGGTACCCAGGTGGAAGTGCCTGTTTATACCGAGCCCGGGAACATGGATCCAGTGTCAATTGCCCGAAATGCTATCAGGGAGGCCAGAAAGAGTGGTCATGATGTTGTAATAATTGATACAGCCGGAAGGCTTGCAATTGATGAAGAGATGATGAATGAGATATCATCAGTTAAGCAGGCAGTAAATCCAAATGAGATACTTTTTGTAGTTGACTCAATGACAGGTCAGGATGCGGTTAACACTGCCAGGGAATTTAATGAGAGGCTTGATTTTGATGGAGTGGTACTGACCAAACTTGATGGCGATACAAGGGGAGGAGCAGCCCTTTCAATAAAGTCTGTTGTGAACAAACCCATTAAGTTTGTAAGCTCAGGCGAAAAAATGGATGCTATCGACATCTTCTACCCGGCACGAATGGCAGACAGGATTCTCGGCATGGGTGATATTGTTTCACTTGTTGAGAAAGCTCAGGAACAGTATGATACAGAGGAAGCGAGAAAACTGCAGAAAAAAATTGCCAAAGATCAGTTCGATTTCAATGATTTCATTAACCAGATCCAGCAGATCAAGAAGATGGGAAATGTCAAGGATCTGATGTCAATGATACCCGGAGTGGGAAAAGCTGTTAAAGATCTTGATATCGACGATAATGCATTTAAAAGCATTGAAGCAATAATCAGGAGCATGACTCCGGAGGAGAGAACCAATCCTGTAGTACTGAATGGTAACAGGCGAAAAAGAATTGCCATGGGAAGCGGTACCTCAGTACAGGAAGTCAATAAGCTTCTTAAGCAGTTTGATGATACACGTAAAATGATGAAAATGATGACCAAAGGTGGCAATGTTACTAAACTTATGGGCAGAAAATAATTACTGAAATGTATACTCTGATTGATGGTAAAAAAGTCGCTGGCGAGATTAAACAGGAGATTGCAAAAGAGGTCCTGAAGCTTAAATCTGAAGGTAAAAAAATACCTCATCTTGCAGCTATCCTGGTTGGTAATGATGGTTCCAGCGAAAGTTATGTTGCCAATAAAGTTAAGGATTGTAAGGAGGTTGGTTTCAAATCAACTCTCATTCGGTTTGACAACACAATATCAGAGGCACTTTTGCTTCAAAAGATATTTGAACTCAATGCAGATAAGGATGTTGATGGCTTTATTGTTCAGTTACCATTACCTTCTCATATCTCAGAATACGGTGTCATTGAGGCCATAGATCCGGCAAAGGATGCCGATGGCTTTCATCCTGTTAATATAGGCAGGATGATGGTTGGCCTTCCGGGATATCTTCCTGCCACGCCATTTGGTATTGTTGAACTGATAAAGAGATATAATATCAATACTTCAGGCAGTCACTGCGTTGTTATTGGTCGCAGCAATATTGTTGGCAGGCCTGTAAGCATACTGCTCTCACAGAAGGGATTGGATGCAACAGTGACTCTTGTGCACAGCCGTACCAGGAATATTAAAGATATTGTACGTAGTGCTGATATTATTATAGCTGCACTCGGTTCTCCGGGTTTTGTTACTGCCGAAATGGTTAAAGAGGGTGCAGTTGTGATTGATGTTGGCACAACTCGTGTCTTAAGTAATGAAACAAAATCAGGATACAGGCTTGTTGGGGATGTGGATTTTGAGAATGTCGCGCCTAAATGCTCTTATATCACGCCTGTTCCAGGTGGTGTCGGTCCAATGACAAGAGTTTCCCTGTTAAGAAATACTTTACTTGCAGCCACGAAATCCTGATTAATATCTGCTGATGATCAGCTAATTTGGCAGATCAAGACCCATGAAATAAAGATCAAATCCACCTTTGCCTCCGGGTCTGTTCGATGAAAATATCAAAAAAGAATTCGTGAAATCCTGTACAGAACCAAGTACAGGCCTGTATTCATCTGATGAGGTGTTTATTCCCGGGCCGAAATTGACAGGCGAGTTCCACTTCCCGTTTTTGAAAACGGAATAATATAAATCATATCCGCCCAATCCACCCAACCTGTTTGAAGCAAAAACCATGACTCCCCTGTGCACAATAGGGCATTTGTCATCTTCAGTACTGTTAATACTATCTGGTTTTGAAGAAATTAAAAAATGCATGTCAAACAATTCGCTAAGTGGTTTATCAGCATTCATTGTACTTAAAAAAATATCAAAATTGCCATCTCTGTCTGATGCAAAGTAGGCAGAATCCATATTTACATCAAAACATATATAAGCATCGTCAGAACTTGTATTAAAGAGATTCACAGGCTTTGGGCCGGTTATTTCAGGAATATTTGATCCATAAACAGGAGGATTCTTAAGATAGTACAGATCAAGATTACCTTCTGCATTTACAGATGACAGCATAAAGTACTCAAATCCATCGGAAGTACTGAAAAAGTGATAAGGGCCGAAGTCATCATCAGGTGTTACTGCTTTACCAATAAGCTTACTTGTAAAACTATCATTGGTAATTTCCGAAATGAGTACAAAATTCCCGTTTGTAAGATCAAACTGATAGGAGATTTCCCCCTGCTCAATATCGAACTGACCGCCTGAGCTTTTTCTGTTACTTGAAAATACCAAAGCAATTTTTCCATAAAGTACATAAAGATCAGCATTATAATCATCAAATGAAGAATTGAGGCCCTGAAGATTTATTATGGAGTCAGAAAAGGTTCCATCTGTAAATTTTACAGGATTATCATCTTTTTTGCATGAAGAAAATATCGTTGCAATAACTAAGCCTGAAAATAATGCATATATTATTGTTCGTAATGATGCTTCCATAAATAAAAAATCGATAATGGATCAACACAAAGATATCAATATAAAATGAAAAACCGGGTAGGGTCCCGGTTCTTCAGAGGTAGAATTTAGGTTAATTCTAGGGTATTTATGTTGTTTAAGCTTAGATAACTCTGTTATAACCATAAGATGGTAATTTGGCTGTCTGGGTTGCGTTGGTTACATAAAAAAAAGACAGATACAAGTAAATATTTTGTATGTGATTGTTTATTAGTGGTTTATAAAAAAAAATAATTGTTGATAACTGAAAATAAGAGGTGACGACCCTATTGAAAATAGTATTAATTTTGTGAGGATATTCATTGGTGAGATGGAAGAAGATAAGTTTGGATTATTTTACGAGGAGGATGTTAAGCATGCGGTACAGAAGTTCGAACGCATGAGAAAAAACAATGAACGTTGTTTTTTTGATGTTATCGAATTCGAGACCATCATAGATTTTTATATTGAAAGCAATAATTCATCAAAGGCATTTGAAGCTGCAACACTTGCAACTGAGCAACACCCAAACTCAGTTTCAATACAGTTGAGAAAAGCCAAAGTCCTTCTTGATAAAGGAAGGGCTGTTGAAGCATTGCGGCTGCTTAAGAAGCTTGAGAGCATTGAACCGGGAAACCATGAGTTATTCATTGCCAAAGGAACAGCGTATGGGATTCTTGGTGATATTCAGGGTGCCAAACGGATGTTTGATTATGCACTTACACTTGATTCTGAAGAAGTTGAAAATGTCTTGTTTACTATAACCTCTGTACTCCAGAACCTTAATTATTATGATTACATGATTCCTTATATGTTAAGGCTGGTAGAAATGGAACCCGAATTCAAGGCTCATCTTTATGACCTGGCATATGCTTATGAGAAGACGGAGGATTTTGAAAACAGTACTAAATTCTATCTGAAATACCTCGAGGAGGAGCCTTTCTCCGATAGTGCATGGTATAATCTTGGGATAATTTACAATAAACAGGAAATGTACGAGAAGGCAATGGAAGCCTATGATTATGCTCTTGCAATTAATTCTCAGAACACTTTTGCATTATTCAACAAAGGAAATATTCTCAGCAATATGGAGAAGTATGCGGAGGCGATTCCAGTCTATCATGAGTATCTTGAGAATGAGCCTGATAGCTTTGAAGCTATGACCTATCTTGCTGAATGTTATGAGAAAATAAACGAAATTAAACTGGCAAAAAAATATTATCAGGAGGCAATTGAAATGGCTCCTGAATTTTCAGATCCATGGTTTGGGCTTGGTGTGATAGCCCTGAATTCAGGAAATACTGATGACAGCCTGGTGTTCTTCAGAAAGGCTGTACGTCTGGATGATGAAAATCCTGAATTCTGGTACTTGCTGGGGAAAGCCCATTCTCTGAAGGGAGAAAAGAAAGCTGCTATGCGGTGTTTCAGGGAAGCTCTCAAGCTTGATGCATATTATAGCGAAGTGTGGTCTGATCTCGGGAAGATAATAATAAATGACGGGCTTACCGACAAGGCTCTTCCTTACCTTGAACTGGCATATAAAGTTACTGGTGATGTACCTGGGATTAATTATCTTCTGGCTTCATTTTTCCTCCATACAGGAAGCGCTGAAAAAGCTTTCAAGCACCTTTCCTCCGCTTTGAACATGGAAAAAGAGATATTTAATGATTTTAAAGAAATTTTTCCTCAGGATCTCCTGACAAGAAAGATGAAAAAACTACTGGAGGGAAATGATCTGTTCAGTTAATCTATTTGAAAACCTGTTGAAATTATGAAAGTGGTACTCCCATTCTTGCCGGAAAGACCTTTAAAACCAAGAGATTCAGGAATGACGATGGTGATGGATAAAGGTCTTAGCATAAGAGAAGCTGAAGACTTTATGTCAGTAGGAAGTGAATATACAGATTATGTTAAGCTTGGTTTCGGAACATCTCTTGTAACACCGGGATTTGAGAAGAAAATCTCAGTTTATAAGAAGGCAGGTGCTGTTCCTTATTTTGGAGGCACATTGTTTGAAGCATTTGTAGTCAGGAATTTGTTCAAAGAATATATTGATTTTCTTGATAAATATGAGATAACCCTGGTTGAAGTTTCTGACGGCTCCTACGATATCGATCATAACAGGAAGCTGGAATATATTAACCGTCTGGCAGAAAGGGGGACCGTTATTTCAGAGGTTGGTTCAAAGAAGAAAGATGTTGTCTATTCTCCTGAGGAGTGGGTCGCAATGATGAAATCAGAGCTTAAAGCCGGCTCAGTTAAGGTTATTGCTGAAGCCAGAGAGTCAGGTACCACAGGCATTTATAATGAGGATGGGTCAATAAATAGTAAAATCATAACAGCTATCTCGGAACATGTCAGACTTGAAAATGTAATTTGGGAAGCCCCGTTGATATCCCAGCAGGCATGGTTCATAAAACATTTTGGAGCAAATGTCAATCTTGGCAATATTGCACCAAATGAAATAATCCCTCTTGAAACATTAAGATTGGGTCTGCGTGGCGATACTTTTTTTCAGTTTCTGCCTGAAAACCTTAAGCAATAGTCTGTAATGAGAAAATATGGACTCATTGGATATCCTCTGGGACATTCTTTCTCCAAAAAGTATTTTACAGAAAAATTTCATAATGAGCATATTGAGGATTGCTTTTATGAAAATTTCCCACTAGCTGACATAAATAAGCTAAAGGATCTTATTGCCGGTGAACCCGGGCTGACCGGACTTAATGTTACGATTCCATACAAATCGGATATTATTAGATTTCTGAACAGGATCTCGTCTGAAGCAGAAGATATAGGTGCTGTAAATGTTATCAAGATATTAAGGACAGGTGAAAAGACAGAACTGTTGGGTTTTAACAGCGATGTTACAGGAATAAGAGATTCTCTAAAGCCATTTAAAATTAATCAGACAAAAAGAGCGTTGGTATTTGGTACCGGAGGAAGCTCCAGGGCTGTATGCTATGTTTTAAGAAAGATGGGTTTGGATGTAACTCTTGTTTCGCGAAAGAGTACAGCCGGCATTATTTCATATTCTGATATTGATGCTGCTTTACTGATTAGTACACAGCTAATTGTAAATACCACACCTCTGGGAATGTATCCCAATATGGATTCATGTCCTGATATTGATTACAGGTTACTTAACAACACCCATATTTTGTTTGATCTTGTCTACAATCCTGAGATTACATTATTTTTAAGGAAAGGAGCGGAGCAGGGCGCCACTGTAATTAGCGGATTGAGAATGCTTCATTCTCAGGCTGAAAAATCCTGGGAAATATGGAATGATGACAATCTGTAGTTTATTGCCAACTGCCAACTCACGGCTCACGGCTCACGGCTCACGACTCACGACTCACGACTCACGACTTACTCACCACTCACCACTAACCACTCACCTCTCACCTCTCTTACTATCCGTCCAAACCCTTTCTCGCACCTTTCCTCCTGATCCAGTACCTTGGATCGCACTCAATGCATTCCTGCTTCCAGTAACCGGGGGTTATAGGGCCTCCTTCAAGCGTCTTTAACTGCCTTTCATATACTGCAAAAACAGGATTGAACAGCAGGTCAGTTACCCCGATTGTAAATACAGTATCTCCTCCTTCTTCCTTCATAGGCTCCTGTAACTCCATAACTTCCAGATTATTGATAGTAAGAAGATCTCTGAGAAACGCAGCTCTTTCAAGAGTAGCCCCGGTTTCCACAATAGTGCAACGGACACCATTTATTTCACTTACAATATGTTTCGCATTATTTATTGCCATATTTTCAACCTTTTAACTTAATTAACCCACCCCTTGCCCCCCGACGCTGCGGTCGGGGCAGGCTCTCCCGGGAGGGGAACTAAATCCGTGTAACCTGCGCCCTTCTTCCTGCGCCCTGCACCCTTCTTCCTTCCGCCATTATTAAACCCCAAAACTTAAATTCCTTATAAACTCAAACAGAGTGCTTGCAAACCCGGTTACAATAATACCTGCAACGCAAAGTCCAAGTGCAAATCTTGTATAGAGAGTGCTTCTGAATTTTTCAACCGGCGTCTCACTTTTCAGCAGAAACATTGCCTTTACTATGAGCAAATAATAATATAATGAAATAATGGTATTGAGCACTGCAATGATAACAAGCGTAAAAAAGCCTTTTTCTGCAGCAGCTGTAAAGAGAAAGAACTTTCCGAAGTAACCTGCCACAGGCGGTATTCCTGCCAGCGAAAACAAGGCAAGCATCATTATGAGACTTAGCTTGGGATTTGTATGGTAAAGACCATTATAATCATCTATATTCTCTTTGCCTGAAGCATTTGATACAGCCAGAACTACTCCGAAAGCTCCCAGGTTTGAGAATATGTAAACAAGGACGTAATATATTACAGATGCCATTCCAAGCTGGTTGCCGCCAACAAATCCCAGTAAGATGTATCCTGCCTGGGATATTGATGAGAATGCAAGGAATCTCTTTAGATTCTGCTGCCTTATGGCAAAAAGGTTACCGATAGTCATTGTTAGAATTGATAACAGATAAATAGCTTTCTGCCACGTTCCCACAATTACCGGAAATACGGTGAAAAGTACAATTATGAAGATAAAGATTGCAGCTCCCTTTGAAATAACAGACAGGTATGCTGTTATATTTATCGGCGCTCCCTCATAGACATCTGCAGTCCAGAGATGGAATGGAACTATTGATATCTTAAAAGCCATTCCGGTAAAGAAGAAGATAAATCCGAGTATCTGGAGGTTACTGTCACTGAATACAGCTGCAATTTCATTAAAATAAAAGGTACCTGTTGTTCCGTAGATCATGGATAAACCATAAAGTAGTATTCCGGAAGAAAGAGCAGAGATCAGGATCAGCTTTATACCGGCCTCTGCAGAATTGTTTCTGTATTTATCAAAAGCTGCAAGTGCTGCTATGGGAATTGTTGCCAGTTCAAGCCCTATGTAAAACATCAGGAAATGACCAGAAGAGATCATAAAATTCATTCCGATCAGTGTAGAAACAAGGAGAATAAAATATTCACTTGTTTTATCCGAATTTTCTCCTCTTCTCAACCAGTCAACTGATTGCAGTATAACGAGGAGTACTCCAATGTTCAATATGTTCTTCATCATTAACCTGCTGCCTGAGGCAACATACATTCCACCAAAAAGTTCTCCTTCAGGGGAGGGAATGAATCCCAATGCAGTGATAATTCCAAAACAGACAACAGATAGGGTAATAATAGGTCCCTTTTTATCGGGGTGACTGAATAACTCAGCCACTAATACCACTAGTAGTGCAGCAGTCAGCAGCAGTTCATGGCGCATTATGAGGAATGTTTCTAAACTCATATTAGGTTTTTATGCTAAGCAATTGGTAAATGTCTGTTTAAAACGGGTTTGTGGCTAGTATCTTTACAACAATCGGTTGAAGGCTCGTACCTATCATCGATGACAACCAGTAGGGAGCAAGACCTATACCAGCTACTGATCCTATTAATATAACTACTGAAACCTTTTCAAACCACTTTGCATCAGTCAGATGTTCATGATGTTCATCGGTCGTAGGCCCAAGCAAAAGTATTGCCACTACTCTGAGAATATACACTGCTGTGATTACGATGGATGATACTGCAACAATGGTAACAACCCTGTGGAAAACATCTGTATGCTGAAATGCTCCGACAAAAATTGTCATTTCGGCAACAAATCCGCTTAATCCGGGAAGTCCGAGTGACGCGAGACCTGCAATTACATAACAGACTGAAAGGAATGGAATCACCTTCATCAATCCTCCCATCTCGTTAATCATCCTGGTATGTGTCCTGCCGTAAAGCATTCCGATAAGAGCAAAAAAGAGAGCTGTCATCAATCCATGGGAGATCATCTGTATTACTGCCCCGTTTAGAGCTGTCTGATTCATCATCAGAATGGCGAATAATACCAATCCGCAATGGCTTACTGAGGAGTAGGCATTGATGTATTTAAGATCCTTCTGGACTATTGCTCCGAACGCACCATAAACTACGCTGGTAGCAGTGAGTATTATAAATATCCATGATAATTCTGCAGCAGCTTCAGGCATCAGGAAAATTGCCACCCTGAAGGCACCATAGCCTCCAAGCTTCATCAGGACGCCTGCATGAAGCATTGATACTGCAGTAGGAGCGGAGGCATGTCCGTCTGGAGACCAGGTATGAAATGGGAACAGGGCACCAAGTACTCCAAATCCTACAAATGTTAGAGGGAAAAACAGCCTCTGTGCTGACATCGGAATTGTGACTTTGGCAATCTCAAGTATATTAAATGTCAGCTGACCTCCTTCAGGTGCTGAATTAAAGTAAATACCCAGTAATCCGGCAAGGATCAGGGCTGAGCCGCCCATAAGCATCAGGGTAAGCTTCATAGCTGAATATTCCTTAGGTCCGCTTCCCCAGATGCCAATCAACAAGTACATCGGTATAACCGCCAGCTCGTAAAAAAGGAACATTGTGAAGAGGTCGATTGAAATAAAGAAACCAAACACCCCGGTAGCCAGAAGTATCAATGATACGAAAAACTCCTTGGTTAGAAATTCCACCTCCCATGAGGCAAATATACCGGCAAATAGCACAACAGATGTCAGGGCTATCATCACGACAGAAATTCCATCCACACCGACCGCATAGTGAATGTTGGGATTGACGAACCAGAGGTAATCTCTTACAAAGAGCATCTGCTCGTCTGCTCCGGCTTTCCTTGCTGATAAATACATAAATACCAGAACTGCTGCCAGGATAAGCTGAATTCCCATTCCTGTTGCCGAGACAACACGCACATGCTTAATATCCTTTACAAACAGGATTGCTGTTATTGTCAGTACCGGGATTACAACAAATAGTGTTAAAATATCCATAATTTCTAAATCTTTTCCTTAATAACTATTTCCAGAGGTAAGCAAACAGGATTGCCAGTGCAATGGCCCCGGTTACAAATACGAAGCCATACTTCTGCAGCTGACCTGATTGATAATTTCTTATTCTGAAAGATAACAACTGAGTGGTAAATGCAATCAGATTCATAGTACCATCAACAATGTGCCTGTCAAACCATGCTATTGGTGTTGAAATATACCTGAAGATGATATTTTTTGTAATGTAAAGGTATACTTCGTCAATATAGAACTTATTGTAAGCCCATTTATAGCTGTATTTGAATGTTGTAGCCAGTCTGTCAGGAATTGAGGTCTCTTTCTTATACATAATATATGCAATTCCGATACCCGCAATACCGATCAGAACTGAAGGTATTGCCACAGCCATTTCGATATGGGATTCAAATGGCATACTGTCGGAAGTAACCAGTTCACTGAACGGAATAAAACCTGAGAATACAGACCCGATGGCGAGTATGATCAGCGGGATAGTCATTGTCAGAGGTGCTTCATGGGGAGTGTGATGATAATGTGTCTCTTTTCTCCAGAAGATGCTGAAATAGAGTCTGAACATGTAGAATGCTGTTAATCCGGCAACTGCATACTCAACTGCAAATAAAAGTTTATTATGGTGCAGAGCTGCGGTAAGGATCTCATCTTTACTGAAAAATCCTGAAAGAGGAGGTATGCCGGCAATAGTAAGACATGCGATCAGGAAAGTTGCATGTGTGATCGGCAGATACTTTCTCAGGCCACCCATTTCAGTCATATAATTACTGTGAACTGCATGTATAATGGCTCCTGCTCCCAGGAAGAGAAGGGCTTTGAACATAGCATGAGTAAAGAGATGGAACATTGATGCCATATAGCCTAAACCATCATGTCCGCCATACCCTGATACCCCGAGTGCGAGCATCATATATCCGATCTGCGACATGGTGGAGTAAGCCAGCACACGTTTTATATCAGTCTGCGTACAGGCAATAACAGCCGCCAGCAATGATGAGAATGCTCCAACGTAGGCAACAACATTTAATGCGTCAGGAGCGGCAATCGCATATATCGGAAACATACGTGCAACGAGGTAAACACCTGCCACAACCATTGTTGCTGCATGTATAAGAGCCGATACAGGAGTAGGACCTTCCATAGCATCAGGAAGCCATATGTGGAATGGGAACATTGCCGATTTACCAACACCTCCCATATATACAAATATCATAGACCACGTTATGACTGACAGTCCCATGAATGCTGCTCCGCCTGTCTGTGTGATCGCAGGGCCTGTCAGACTTGTCAGAGTGATAAAATCAAATGTTTTTGTATTGAATGACAGTATCAGTATGCCGATGAGAAATCCCATATCAGCAAACCTTGTAACAATAAAGGCTTTCTTTGAAGCTCTTACAGCTGAAGGCTTTGTATAATAAAAACCTATCAGAAGATATGATGACACACCGACAAGTTCCCAGAAGATATACATCTGGAAAATATTTGTTGCCACGACTAAGCCTAACATTGAAAAACTGAAGAGGGAGAGGAATGCAAAAAAACGTTCGAATCCTTTCTCTCCATGCATATACCCAATACTGTAAATATGCACCATGAAAGAAACAGTAGTGACAACAACAAGCATCATAACTGATATAGGATCAAGCAGGATGCCGATATCAATATGAAGATTCTCAGTCAGCTGAAGCCATACACCATTAAATGCAATGATCTTTTGAAATACTCCATCAACTTTCTCAGATGCAAAGAAGTACTGGTAAGCAGTGAGATATGAGAGAAATGTAATTATTCCAAGTCCTGTTGTACCAATTAAGCCAGACAGTTTCGGCTTGAGTTTATGCCCTGCCAGTCCAAGCAATAGAAACACCAGGAAAGGCAGTAACAGGATCCAAATTGTATAGCTGAAATTTATCATTTTAAGTTGACTCTATTTGTAGTAATCAATATTTCATCTCGTTAACATCTTCAACATTTATTGTTGCAAATCGCCTGTAAATGTTGATTATAATGGCGATGGCAACAGCTGCCTCTGAGGCTGCCACAGCAATAACGAACAGACTGAAGAACATCCCCTCCATTTTATGGGGATAGAGATATCTGTTGAAAGCCATAAAATTGATATTTACCGAATTAAGTATCAATTCAACTGCCATTAACATCGTAATAAGGTTACGCCGGGTAAGAAATCCGTAAATCCCTGCAAAGAACATAAGCGTTGCCAGGATTAAAAAGTACTGAACTGGAACTCCTGTTATCATATTATCCCTTATTATAATTTGGTGTTTTGGTCTTTGAAGGTCCGCCTTTTTTGGCGACTATAATGGCAGCAATCATTGCTGCCAGCAGTAATATTGAAATAACTTCAAACGGAAGTACATATCCATCGTATTCTACTGAAAGCAGGCTCCTGCCAATAAGTCTCATATCAACCTCTTTGGCGGCTTCAACGCTGGCTGAAAACTTATAATCCAGTATTGTAACAATACTTAGAATTGCTCCGGTAATTGCAGCCAGGGCTGAGAATACTGACTTTTTAAGCCCGACCGGTTCAAATTTCTGACTTATGTGGCTTGTCAGGAGGATTGAAAATATTATTAATACAACTATACCCCCGGCATAGAGAGTCAGCTGTACGGCTGCCATAAACTGATAGTTGAGCATGAAATAGAGCCCGGAAGTAGAGATGAGCACCAACAGCAGATAGGTAGCTGCTCTGAGAATCCTTCGCGTAGTTACTGTCAGGATCGAAAAGACAATGATCATGACAGAAAAAAGAACAAACATTAACTGATTACTCGTCATTATTCTACTCCTTTCATTAGTTGCGAACCTGGTTTATTTAATGTCTTGATTAACAATGCTCTGTTGAATACAGCATGTTCAAATTCCTGCGAGAATGCAAGTGCATTTGAGGGACAGGTTTTAACACAGAGTGCACAGAATGTACACATTCCCAGCCTGTAGATATGTTTATCTATAATACGTTTTTTCTTTCCATCCTCAGTTATAATAGTTTTGGATATTACCTCAATAGTTCCATTTGGACAATTAATTTCACAAATTCCACAACCCGTGCATTTATGTTCATTTTTTTCATTATGCGGCATGACCACCTCACCCTTGAATCTCTCGAACATTACAAGATCTTTCCTGTTGTCCGGATATTTCTGGGTGACAATTTTACCCGGACTGAAAAAATATCTGTTGGTAACCTGCATCCCTCTCAGGAGAGAACCGACTCCCTGTGTTATTTCTTTAAAATATTGAATTATACTATTCATATTGATATAATTATATCCGTTCTGTGGACTAAAAATGCCAACCCATCAGAACCAAAAAAGCCATTATAAGTACATTGACCAGATTTATTGGCAGAAGATATTTCCATTCGAGGGTAAGAAGTTGATCAATCCTCAAACGGGGAAATGTCCACTTGAACAACATAATAAGATAAATAACAAAGAATGTTTTCCCGATATACCAGAAAAATGGCGGTATGATATCCATGACACGATTAAAGGCTTCCCAGTTACCTACATGAAAAGGCATCCAGCCTCCCAGGAACAGCGTTGAAGCTATTGATGCAACAATGAACATGTTGATATATTCGGCAAGGTAGAAAAATGCAAATTTGATACCTGAATACTCGGTATGATAACCGGCAGTAAGCTCTGATTCAGCTTCAGCCATATCGAAGGGGCCACGGTTAGTCTCTGCTGTTCCGGAAATAATATAGATGACAAAAGCAATAAATGCCGGGACATGGCCTTTGAAGATAAACCATCCTGTCCTCTGGGCTTCAACGATTTCAGATAGCTGCAACGATCCTGCAAGTATGACAACAGTTATAATCGCCAGTCCGATTGACAGTTCATAGCTCACAATCTGAGCACCGCTTCTCATTGCACCTATAAGTGAATATTTGCTGTTACTGGACCATCCAGCCAGAAGAACACCTATAACACTCATCGATGAAACTGCAATCACATAGAATATCCCGATATTAAAATCTATTGCATGAAGCCCCTTTGCAAAGGGGATGGCAGCAAGCACCATAAAATTCACAATAATAACAATATATGGGGCCAGATTAAAAAGGAAGCTGTCAGCATTTTTGATAGGTATAAGCTCCTTGAAGAGCAGTTTGATAAGGTCGGCAACTGTCTGGAAGATCCCGTAAGGTCCGATTCTGTTTGGTCCCAGCCTGTTTTGGATGAAAGCACATACCTTTCTTTCTGCATATACCAGGAAAAGACCTATTACTGCATAAAACAGCAGGAAAAGGATTCCGATGATCACCATCTCGACAGTCACTGCCCAGAATGGAGACAAAGAACTTCTCAGCCCTTCGTCAATCCCCTTTGTAAGGGATGAAAAATCGTAAAAGACCTTCCACCATGGGTCTGACAGAGTAACTAAGGTATTCGTAATTGTATTCAGTAACATATATATACTTTTAACCTTTAACTTTTAATTTTTGTCCTACGGCTCACAACTCACGGCTTGCGGCTCAACGCTCCACTCATCGCTCTACGCTCACCACGCTGCGCCCTGTGCCCTGCGCCCTGTGCCCTGCGCCCTGTGCCCTGCGCCCTGCGCCCTGCGCCCTGCGCCCTGTGCCCTGTGCCCTGCGCCCTGCGCCCTGTGCCCTGCGCCCTGCGCCCTGTGCCCTGCGCCTTCTTCATCCTACCTGTCTATATCCGGGATCACAAAATCGAGTGAACCGGCAATGGCAATAAGGTCGGCAATCTTAAAATCCTTCGTGATGTGATTCAAAACGCCGAGATTTACAAAGTTTGGTGATCTGAATTTCACCCTGTACGGATTCTTGTTCCCGTCACTGATAATAAAAACATCAAGCTCTCCTCGGGCTGTCTCCACTCTCTGGAAGTATTCCCCTTCAGGTAGCTTGATAACCGGTTTCATTTTCACAAAGTATGGGCCTTCAGGTATATTATCAATGAGCTGGTCAATAATACTCATCGATTCTCTCATTTCTTCTATTCTGGCCAGGTACCTGTGGTATGTATCGCCTTCATTATAAAGAACTTCATTGAATTGAACTCTGTCGTAGGCACTATATGGTTCATGTTTCCTTATATCGCATGAGAAACCAGATGCTCTTCCTGAAGGTCCTGTTATACCGTAGGAAATAGCATCTTCAAGGGAGAGTGTCCCAATTCCGATACTTCGTTCACGGAAAATGACGTTACCTGTAAGGATAGCATCATACTCCCACAGAACTCCCCTGAAATATTTTATGAATTCCTTTACTCTTTTCCGGAAGTTAGGATGAATATCGTACATAAGACCTCCGGGGCAATTATAGCTTACTATCATTCTGCCACCGGTCGTTTCTTCAAATATATCAAGTACTTTTTCCCTGTCGCGCAGGCCGTAAAAGAAGCAGGTCTGCCCACCCAGGTCCATGCCGAACGATGCCCAGAAGAGCTGATGTGACTGGATACGTGAAAGTTCAGACATTATGGTCCTGATGATCTTTATCCTGTCAGGGATTTCAACCTCCAGTGCTTTTTCCACTGCAAGGCAGACGGCTTCATTGTTCATCATTGCAGAGAGGTAATCCATCCTGTCTGTAAGATGTATGATCTGAGTATAGGTGATGCTTTCACACATCTTTTCAATGCCTCTGTGTATGTATCCGATATGTGGTTCAACATTTTTTACAATCTCTCCCTTCAGGGAAACAACGAGTCTTAAAACACCATGTGTTGACGGGTGCTGGGGACCCATATTAATAACATACTCCTCCTGTTCGCCAATGACAACTTCCTTTATAATCTCTTCCATAGTTATTTGCTGACAATATTTATATCATCCACATAGTCTTTTCTGAGAGGAAAGCCCCAGGAGCTGTCAAGAAAAAGCCTTCTCAGATCCGGATGATTATTGAATTTGACACCCAGAAGATCAAATACCTCTCTTTCATGAAATTCAGCGCCCTTCCAGATATCACAGACTGAATTAAGGACAGGTTTTTCCCTCTCTGAAGTTCTTGTCTTAAGCACTATCATATGTCCGTGCTTTGTTGACTTTAGATGATAAATTACTCCAAAATTATCGCCGTAGTCAACTCCTGTAAGGCAGACAAGAAAATCAAGCCATGTTTCCTCACTTTCCCTGAGTTTTTTTGCAAGGGAATGGAGATCGGTATCAGCAACGGTAACTTCAGTGTATTGTTTCCCTTCAATTACAGTTGCATCCGGCTTAAGAGATTTAACAAAATCTCCAAGTTGAGTTTTATCCATTTCTATCTAGGTTTCCGGGAATTATTCTGAATCATTTTTTGCAGTTCTCTCCTTGCGTGATTTGATGTTTTCAGTCTCTATCAGGCGCTGAAGCTGAAGCATACCGTAAAGCAATGCCTCCGGTCGTGGGGGGCAGCCCGGGACATAAACATCAACAGGAATAATATGTTCCACCCCTTTTACTACGCTATACGAATTCAGGAAAAAAGGACCGCCTGAGATTGCACAAGCACCCATAGCAACAACATACTTCGGCTCTGACATCTGGTCGTACAATCTTTTAAGAACCGGAGCCATCTTGTTAACAATTGTACCAGCTATAACAATTACATCTGCCTGACGGGGGCTGGCTCTGTATACTTCCATTCCGAAACGTGCAAAATCATGACGCGGTGCCCCTGTCTGCATCATTTCAATTCCGCAGCAACTGGTTGCAAAAGTAAGCGGCCAGAGGGAACTTTTTCTTCCCCAGTTAATTACATCATCAATTGTTGTGAGCAGAACATTTGATCCTGATTCTCTGAGAAGTTCAAGGCTTTCGTTATCCTTGAATTCTTCATATTTCATTCCTTTTATTCCCATACAAGAGCATGTTTTTTCCAGGCATAGAGCAGCCCGAGACCCAGTATAACAAAGAATATCACTATCTCAATGAATGCAGTAAGCCCGACTTCCTTCATTACAACTGCCCATGGAAACACAAGAACAGTTTCAATAGCAAAAATAAGGAATAGAATTGCAAAAAGATAGTAGCCTACATTGAACTGAAGCCAGGTAACACCTTCTGTTGGTATACCGCATTCATAAGGCTCAAACTTCTGAAGGTTAGTTGATTTTGGTGCAACAAAACCTGCAAAGACTACTACTACACCAACAAACAATGCTCCAACCAGGAAGAACAGAATTAACCATTCATTACTCATAGAAATATTGTATTTAAAATGATTTAAAGTGCGTTAAAAGTAAAATTTATTTTCAGTATCGTGAAATTACTAACAGATCAATTATGTGATAATTATCACTATTTTACAAACAGAAGCAATCAGATAAAAATCTCAGAAGGATATTCAATATCAGTCAGAAACAATCCTTTGGCCGGAGCTGATTTCCCGGCCCTGCATCTGTCCCTTGCGAAGATAATATCTTCGAACTCATGAAGATCAAGTTTGCAAAAACCTATATCTATCATTGTTCCGACAATTGCCCTGACCATATTTCTGAGAAAACGGTCTGCTCTTATTTTGAAAACCAGTCTGTTACCACTCTCAACCCATTCGGCAGAATGTATTTTACAGATATTGGTTTTAGTATCTGAATGAAGTCGGCTGAAACTTGTAAAATCAGATTGTTTCAGAAGCAGTTTGCAGGCTTCATTCATTTCTGATATATTAATATTCCCGTGAATAAACCAGCTCCAGCCTTCAGTGAAGGGATCTTTGACCCTGGTAACATGATATTCATAAGTTCTTGAGATAGCACTGTATCTTGCGTTGGCATCCGGATGTGCTTTTTTCAGTGATTTAACTGCTATATCAGGAGGCAGCAATCTGTTGAGCCTGAAAATCAATTTATTGTCCGAAGCAAGATCCTCTCTGATACTGTCAAAGTGAGCACAAAATACCAATGCATGAACACCTGTGTCAGTCCTGCCTGCTCCGGTTGTGGAAATTTTTTCCTTAAGGACCAGGCCTAAGGCAATATCCAGTGTTTTTTGTACAGTTACTGCTTCCGGCTGAATCTGCCAGCCGTGAAAATTAGTACCCTTGTAGGACAGGAATAGAAAATACCGCGATTTTACAGGGATCATAAAGCAAATATACTATTTCTGATCTGTACAAAAAATTACTTCAAATTACTTTGAAAACCGATCATAAAATGTATTTTTACTAGGTATGATTTACCACAAACACTCATTGAAGTATCTTTCACAAAAACAAAAACTTAAATCCTTTAATTATGAGACTTGAGTTGCATTGGATTGATTATCTGATTATGATAATCTACTTTTTATTTGTTTTGGGAATCGGCTGGTTCCTTAGAAAATTTATGAAGAATGCCAATGCATTCCTTGAAGCAGGCCGGTCGATGCCGGCATGGGTGGCGGGTTTAGCTTTTATATCAACAAATCTTGGTGCGCTTGAAGTTATGGGGATGACAGGTTCAGGGATGAAGTATGGCATGCTTACAACTCATTTTTACTGGATAGGTGCAATACCTGCAATGATATTCCTTGCATTGTTCATGATGCCATTTTATTATGGTTCAAAGGCGAGATCTGTACCTGAATTCCTTAAGCTTCGGTACGATGAAAAGACAAGAGGACTGAATGCAATTCTGTTTGCTCTGATGACTGTTCTTGCATCCGGAATATCAATGTATGCGCTTGCTATTCTTATGGAAAATGTTTTAGGCTGGGACTTTAACCTGAGTTTGTGGATTTCCGCACTGATAGTTCTTGGTTATACCTATCTCGGAGGACTCTCATCAGCAATATATAATGAAGTTCTTCAGTTTTTCATTATTGTAATTGGTTTGCTGCCACTTGTGTTTCTGAGCCTGAAGGATGTCGGAGGATGGTTTGGACTGAAGGAGAAACTTGAACCTGTTGCAGCTGCAAATAATTATGCTGCCGATACTTTTACAACAACCTGGAAATACGCCGGAGAGGCTTCATCAAACCCACTGGGAGTTGAATGGTTCGGAATATTGTTTGGACTTGGATTTGTACTCTCTTTCGGGTATTGGTGTACTAACTTCCTGATCGTTCAGAGAGCGTTTGCAGCTGAATCAAAGGCTGCAGCAAGAAAGGTACCTCTCATCGGGGCATTACCAAAAATGTTTATCCCCTTTCTGATAATTGTTCCCGGCATAATAGCACTGGTTCTGTTTAATGGACACAATCCGGATTTCAGAGCCGGCTTCCCGGTAGATGCAGCAGGGAAACCAATATATGATTATACTATAATTATGCTGCTAAAACAATATCTGCCTGCAGGGGTTCTCGGTCTGGGTATTACAGCATTGCTGGCATCGTTCATGTCGGGGATGGCTGGTAATGTTTCAGCGTTCAATACGGTTTGGACTTATGATATATACCAGAGTTATATTCGTCCCCGAACAGGTAATGAAGAAGCTGACGGCAAGCATTATCTGAAGGTTGGAAGAGTAGCTACCGTAGCAGTTATTCTTTTGAGCATAGCTTCAGCCTATATTGCCAGTAAATTCGGAAATATAATGGATTTTCTCCAGACCATATTTTCGATGATAAATGCTCCTCTGTTTGCGGTTATTTTCCTTGGTATGTTCTGGAAAAGAACAACAGGTCATGCCGCATTTACCGGACTTCTTGCGGGATTTCTTCTCGCACTGCTGCACCATGGTCTTACAGTACCTGAGGGAGCTACCACACTTGTTAAGGGTGGATGGATTGCACAACTGCACACATATCCTGTTGAAATGGCTCAGAACTTCTGGACTGCTATCATAGCCTTTACAGTAAGTACATCTTTTACTGTAGGCTTAACTTTTATGACAAAACAGCAAAAGTCTGATACGGATTTGAAGGGTCTGGTGTATTCTCTCACTCCGCGCGAATTAGATGATAGCCATCTGCCATGGTTTGAAAGACCGGTTGGACTTGCAATCCTTGTTGGAGTGATTAGTATAATATTAACAATAATATTTTGGTAGGAGGGAATAAAAATGGTAGATATAAGAATACCTATTGGTTTGATGTTCACTATTATAGGTGTAATAATTTCGGTAATGGGTCTTGTTACTAATTCTGATGCAGAGATGTATCAGAAATCTCTGGGTATCAATGTAAATCTGTTTATGGGAGCATTGATGCTTGTTTTTGGCCTTATTATGCTGTTCTTTGCACTCAGAAAGAAAAAGACATAGTTATTATTGTACTCTTGTTTGCGTCTCAGGTGGCGCACTATTTGCATTATTATGCCAATTCTAAATTCATAATTTTCATTTAATACTTGTAACCATGAACCGCAGGAAATTTATTGAAACATCTGGCGCAGTTGCCGGAGGAGCAATGCTTGGCACTGTAGCAAATTCAGTTAATCCGGCACCTGATGTTAAGGAATCAGGTGTTCAGAAAAGTAGCAGGATAAAACTTGGATTATACTCTATATCTTATGGTGGAGTGTGGTATCCGGGACCAGCGCTCTCTTTTGATGAATTGTGCAAACGCGCAAAAGAATTCGGGTATGATGGTGTTGAACTTGATAATAAGCGTCCAATGGGTAACCCGATGGACCTTGATCAGAGCAGGAGGGGAGAGATGAAAAACTCACTTGCCAGATATGGCCTTGAGATTCCATGCGTGGCTGCAAACAACGACTTCTCAAGCCCGATCCCCGAGCACAGGGAATGTCAGCTTCTGATGGTGCGCGAAACAGCCAGGCTGGCAAAAGACCTTGGAGCAAAGATCGTAAGACTGTTTGCTGCCTGGCCGGGTGTTCCAATTCATGAAGGAGTGGGAACCTATGATTTTGTTCATGATCATGATGGTTTTTATTCATTTATGAGACAATATCCATATGCCACATGGCTTGCCAGGTATAATTTTGTAAAAGAAGGTCTTAAGGAAGCTGCAAAGATAGGTGAGGAAAATGGCGTTGTTATGGCTCTTCAAAATCATGCTCCGCTTATCAGGAACTGGAAGGATATGTTGAATCTTATAAAGGAGGTAAATTCTCCCTGGCTTAAAGCTTGTCTGGATTTGCCGATATTTGAGAAACAAGACAAGGATTACATTGCAAATGCAGTGCGAACAATTGGTAATCTTCAGGCTCATTCCCATTTCGGAGGAGAATACTACCGTGATGAAAACAAAGTCATAAAACCGATAGTACTTGATTATTATGCTGACGGCAGGAACCCCGATTATACGCATTACATTCAACTAATGAATGAGATAGGGTATAATGGATATTTTACCTTTGAACTTTGTCATCCGTTATTAAATAAGGATCATACCCTTGCAGGTATTGATTTTGTTCATGAACAGGTTAGCCTGGCACGTGAGTTTATGGCTGGTATTGTCAATAAGTAGGCTGTTTTCTAAAGGATTGAGAGATATGATTTTTAGCTTTTTATTCAATTATGGAAAAAGGTATTGTAAAAAGGGGATTTGCAAGTGATAATAATGCAGGTATTCATCCTGATATTCTTAATGAGATAATATCTGCAAATATAGGGCACGTTACCGGCTATGGATCTGATATTTTTACAGTGCAGGCTCATAAAGTGTTTAAAGAACAGCTGGGAAGTGATGCTGAAATATTCTTTGTTTTCACCGGCACCGCCGCCAATGTGTTGAGTCTGACCAGCATTACCCGGTCATGGAACTCAGTGATTACAGCATCAACAGCTCATCTCGATCAGGATGAATGCGGGGCTCCGGAAAAATTCATGGGAGCCAAAGTGCTTACTGTAGATACTCCTGATGGCAAGATAACTCCCAAAATGCTTGAGAAGCATATGCATGGTATTGATTTTGAACACCATTCACAGCCAAAAGTTATCTCAATTACACAGACAACAGAGATGGGGACCATTTACAGTGTCGATGAGATTAAAGAAATTGCCGGGTTTGCTCATTCCAATAAAATGTTTCTGCATATGGATGGAGCCAGACTTGCAAATGCAGCTGTTTATCTCGGACTGCCCTTTAAAGCATTCACAACCGATGCCGGAGTGGATGTCCTTTCATTCGGGGGTACAAAAAATGGTATGATGTTCGGAGAGGCAATCTGTTTCCTTAAACCTGGTCTGTCGGAAGATTTCAAATATATCAGGAAGCAGGGAATGCAGCTGGCTTCAAAGATGAGATTTATTTCTGCTCAGTATATTGCCTACTTCCACAATGACCTTTGGAAAAAGTGTGCATCTCATTCGAACAGGATGGCAAAAATAATGGCTGAGAAATTAGGTGAGATAAAAGATGTGAAAATCACCCAGCCGGTTCAGTCGAATGGAATATTTATTATTATTCCGGCAGCGGTTGCAGAAAAAATCAGAAAGCACTATTTCTTTTACCCCTGGAATGATAAAATATCGGAATACCGGCTGATGACAAGCTGGGATACACATGAGGAAGACATCAACAACTTCATTAAAATATTAAGGAAGGAATTGTTCTGACAAATTATCTGCGCCAATCAGCGTAATCTGCGGGAGAAATATTTTTATTTAATTTCCCGCTGATCTCGCAGATTTAATAAACAAAAAGGCCGGATCATTCTACCCGGCCTTTTTATAATTATCTGAAACGATTTTACTTAAGTGTGAAAGTAATCGGCACCATGTACCACACAGGTACAGGTTTTCCACCCTGTTTTCCGGGTTTGAATGCCGGTAGTGAGTTCACAACCCTTATAGCTTCCTTATCGAGTTCCGCGTCAACACTCTTAAGGATGCTTACTTGGCTCACACCTCCTTTGGAAGTAACACAGAATCTGACGATAACCCTTCCCTGAATGTTGTTTTCCTTTGCAATTTCAGGATACTGGGTGTGTTCGCCAATATACTTGAGAAGTTCAGCATCACCACCCGGGAACATCGGCATCTCTTCTACCACAACAAATGGAGTTGCTTCAGGATCTTCTTCCTGCACCTCTTCTCTTACTTCTGCAACAAGTTCAACTACCTGATCCTTAACCTCAATCTGAGCTTCATCTGCTGTCATCAGCTGAATGTCTTCTTCAGGCTTGACAGAGTCGACAACTACAGGAGGAACATATTTAGCTTGTTGTATAACGTCTGCCGGAGGAGGAGGAGGAGGTGGAGGAGGAGCAACAGTCTCGTTTGGCTGGTCCAGGTTCTCCATCTTGATTTCCACTTGTCTTTCCGCACGCTTAGCTGCATTATCAGCAGCTTTTGCACTAAGGTAAGGAGTAATGATTGCTGATGCAATAATAATAGTACCTACAAGGATAGATATTGCTACATTTCGATTATATCTCTTACGCAGTCGGTAAGCTCCGTATTCCTTATTCCTTGATTCGAAGACTATGTCATCGAATGCAGGTGCTTTAATTTTTTCTGTTGCCATATTCTTAAGGTTTACGGTTTAATTAGCTGAAGCTTTCGCAGTTGATGTGATACCTGCTGCGGTTTCCACCATACTTTCTTCATACCATGCGATCTTCATAAAAGTATAACGGGCTATTCCTGTGATATTCATCTCATCTAAAATATCCACAAAGTTCCCGTAGTTAGCATTCTTGTAAGCTTTTACAAGCACAATTGGTCCGGTATCATCAACCCTCTTAAGTAGTCTGATAGCACCCTGAACTGAATCCTGGGAAATCTTAATCTTGCCGGAAATGACGTCCATATTGAAATCATCAATCTTTTTTGCAAGAGACCTGTTCCGCTCGAGAAGCATCCTGCGTATTCCATCTGCTCCGTAATCTGTCTCCATAAGCGGAGGAAGATTATTGAAATCCTCAGGTTTTACAGCACCGGGATACCAGTATAGCTTATCATTGGGTCCGAGGATTATATTCAGGGTACGGCTGGCTGATATTTTAGGTGCTTCCTGGTTTGGATCTGTAATCTTATCCGGAAGGGTAATTTCCATAACCTTAGCTTTGCTCAAAGAAGTTGTGAGCATAAAAAAAGTTATTAATAACATCATCAGGTCCACCATAGGAGTCATGTCCATATGTGGGAGGAGCTTCTTCGCCCTTTTCTTTCCTCCTCCGCCTTTTTCCTCTTGAATTATTTCTGCCATATCACTGTTGTATTTCTTCCAGGTTAATTTTTGCTGCTTCGAGGTTGGTAATCAGATTAAACCTTTTAACATTCTTTTCCTGAAGTACGTCAAGTACCTTTTCCACCGTTTCGAAGGCTGTTTTGGAATCACCCTTGATGCAGGCCTGTATATTCGGGTTTACCTGTCGGGCATAAAGGATCCAGAATGACAACTGATTATCGGTTGAATCCATCGGGATACCTGTCTGGAATGTTTTTCGTATTGCAGCATCCTCCGAATCCAGGAATTCTTTCATCTGTAAAATAGGTACTCCAACTGAAGAGGGAAATTTCTCAAATTCCCTTAATTGTTTTTCAGTGAATTCAATTCCGTATCTAATCCCCATTTCATTCAGCACTTTTGGTCTGAATTTGAGCAGAGTATCAGGTCCGTTATCGAAATTCATGAAGACTTTTCCGTCAGGTGCAAGAAGGAAAGTCATCATATTGAAATCAGGCGTAGGTTTCTCTGATATTGAAAAGGGTGTATCAACATCAGCCGGTTCAGGTGACCTCATTTGTGAAGTTAATAAAAGGAATATCAATATCACAGCGAAAGTATCAACCATTGGCGTCATGTCGATATGTGGCGACTTTGTTGGTAATTTAATCTTTGGCATTGTAGCTTTTAATTTTAAATTATTGACCAAAAGATAAATTCAGAACTAATTGTTTCTTAGTGACGCAGCAAAATTCTGTGTCAGGCTGAATCCTGCTTCATCAATTTTGAATGTATAGTCATCAATGGTTGTTGAAAAATAGTTGAATGCAAGGATAGAAAGTGTAGATCCTGTGATACCAAATGCAGTATTTACAAGTGCTTCAGAGATCCCCTGTGAAAGTGCGAGAGCATCAGGAGCGCCGGATTGAGCAAGAGCGGCAAAAGCGCGGATCATACCGAGAACTGTACCGATAAGACCGATCAACACAGATACTGATGCAAGGGTTGAGAAAATAACCATGTTCTTCGAAAGCATCGGAAGCTCCAGTGCTGTAGCTTCTTCGAATGATTTCTGAATAGAAAGTATTTTCTGGTCTTTTTCCAGTTCTTTGTCTTTCTGAAAGTCACGGTAACGGGAGAGTCCGGCTTTCATAACATTTGCAAGTGATCCTCTTTGTTTGTCACATGCTTCCAGGGCTTCTTCAATCTTGTCTTCTGCAAGAAGAGCCTGAAGCTGACGTACAAATGTATTCAACCTGCCTTTTCCTTTTGCCCTCGATAGAGTGATTATCCTTTCAAAAACAAAAATGATAAGTACAAGAACGCAGGTCATCAGGACCGGAACGATGTAACCTCCTTTGTAAATAATACCCAGATAGTTACCCTGCATGGCATGGCCTTCAGGATTACCACCTTCGAAATTAACCGGGTTACCCATTACATTGACGAACAATAAATAGGATACCACGAAAGCTATTAAAATAGCACTTGCTGCAAATAAATTCTGCAACACATCTTTGAACGCACTTCCTTGTTTACTCATTTTTTATCGATTTATTTAGGTTTAAGATTTAACAATTTTGCAAATATACATTTTCGTATTTCTTATTTACAAGAAAAACTGTGATTATTTTGAAAGAGATACATTATAAACTCTTGACTTGGTAATGGGGATCTCCTGGGTAACATAGCCCTTCGCGCTGATTATCAGTACTTCTGAGCTCTGTGGGATTTCGAATTTATATTCTCCTTTTGTGTTTGTCATATTTTCAGCAGCAGTATCCTTTACCCTTATTGAGGCATAGGCAACAGGCGATCCGGATGCAGCATCTTTTATAACACCTTTAATTTCATTGGGATTGATGCCTTTTTTTACTGAAGCTTCAAACTCTTTAAGGTAGTTCAGCTGAGCTTTGGCTGAAGCATTATTTGGCTCCATGGCAAGGATCTTGTTGTAAGCATCAGCCGACCTGGTGATGTAAGGTAACCTTCCTTCATTGGTCTTTTCAGCACCTGCAAGCCGGAGTTCGACAAGACCGATGCCATTATAACCCCTTATTCTAAAGTCCTTGTTATCAGGATCTAATTCAACCAGCCTGTTATAATAGGCCTTAGATAAGGTATAATTCTCATGAATCATATGATAATAACCGAGAAATCCGAAAGCTTCTGCAAGCTCTGATACATTGGTGGTTGAATCCTTTTCAGCAATCTCAATCAGCTTTTCAAATTTTGGTTTTGCAAGCCCGAGCTTGGTATCCGGATCAAGTTTTGAATAGGTTCTTGCAATCCACAGATATGCAGGAATATAGTCAGGAACTGCCTTTGCTACTACGGTAAATATAGAATCTGCTCCCTGGTATCTTTCACCATTATAATACGCCCTGCCAACCTGCATAAAGTCTTCCTTGGCATCCGGAAGTGGTCCCAGCATCTTGGATAAGGTCTTCGCTACTCCGTAATAATCCCTGAATGAATTATATGTAGCTGCAATTTCACCGAGCAGAGCTCTGTCATCAGGTCTCAACTCGAGTAATTTACCATAATTCACATATGCTTTGTCAACTTCAGCAGCTGATGCCCTGGTTATCTTTTCAAGACTATCGGCTTTTGCTGTATTTTTTGCAATAGCTGCATTTAATTTAGCTTTATCTGCTGCAACTTTTGTAGTAGCAAGTCTTGACTTATCTTTTTCAACCTGTTCTTTAAGAGCGATCGCTTCATCAGCAATTTTTGGAGCATTAATGTTCTTTTTTACAAGTATTCTTGCCATATATTGATAATCCCTGGGGATTATTCGATCGGGGGTAACTGTTGCAAAAAGAGTTTCCATATAGGCAAGGGCTTTATCATAATCCGGCGGAGTTTTCTCATAAGCAGAGTAACCGGCAATACGGTTCATGTATGTTCTTGATTTATCAACCTTGAATATGTCTTCCACATTTGAGATAACACCTTCATAATCCTTGGCAAAATAGAGAGCGTTTACGTACCTTACTTTGGCAGGTATATTCCCTGCTGTAAGTGCGAGGTACTTTTCAAAGTATTCCTTTGACTGGGCAAATCTCTGAGCAAGAAGGTACAGTTGTCCCAGTTCACGATAAGCCGGCGCATAATTGGCATTGAGTTCAATAGCCTGTTCAAAGTAGGGTATGGCAGCCTGCAGAGCTCGTCCTTTTACATAAATATTTCCAATCTTCATGTTGGCAGTTGGCGATTGAGGGTCAGCCATCTGGGCCAGATTATAATATGAGATAGCTCTGGAACCATCATTCATGAGAATATATATATCTCCGGCAATAAGATAAACATCCCTGTTTTTGTTATCAATTTTTATGGCTTCCCTTATTAACGGCAACGCTTGTGATGTATCAACCTTGTCTTCCTTTATATAGGATTCAGCTATCTTTGCCAGAATAAATGCATAATCTTTCGCTGGAGGCACAATTTTTTTAATATTCTTGTAGGGGAGAAGGTAATTCCTGGCTTTTGCCCTCATTTCTATTGCCTTCTGATCATCTCCCAGGTAAAATGCTACTTTTGCAAGTCCGATATAGTTAAGTGGATCATTTGGTCCTGCATCAACGCCTTTCTGATAAACTTCCTTGGCCTGGTTAGCTGAAACAGTAAGTGAGTTGGATATTGTATCTGAATAGTAATCCAGAAGAAAATTCTCCCCATAATAGAAATAATTACTGCTGTTCGATGGTTCTTTAGCAATCAGCTGTTTGAACATATCCCCTGCTTTGTCATACTGTTCACTCCTTGTCAGCTGAATTGCAGAATTTAAATCCTGCGATTTAGTGTTGGATGCTAACACTGTAAAGAACACTGCCAATCCTAAAACTGGTTTTAAAATTAACGGTTTCATAGCTACTTATATTTATTTTCAGTTAAATTTTGTCCCCTGTGATAAAAAATCCAAATCTCTTAATTTATTTTCAATTTTTAAAATTCTTCTACTTTAAATTATAATAAATTATGCATATTAGTGTTTTATCTGTACCAGCCTTATTGGCATAGTAGCAGGTACAAGCCCTGATTTCAAAACTATTCTCTGACCCTGCTCTGCACAGGCCCAGGTGATGAAACCTGATCCCAGACCTGCAAATGTTTCCCGCGAAATAAGATAAATCTCCCTTACAAAAGGATATGATTTATCATATATTGAACCCTGGTATGGCCGGTAATAGCTTCCATCATTGAAATAAGGCTGAGATACTGCAAGTACATTTATCTTCTTTACAAAACTCATGCTGAGTGAATCATCTTTATCGCTGATCCAGTTAACGCTTACGATACCGAGAGCGTTTTTGTTCCTGCTTACAAAATCAATGACCTCCGGATTACCGTATACTGCGTAAAAAATTTTAGAAAGAGAATCCTTTATTTCAAAAAGCTCCTTAAAGTACCTGATATTACCCGATTTCGTATTGTCAAAAATAACCTGGATTTCTCCCAGCTTTGATTTTGGATTGACCCCATTCCATTTTGTGATCTTGCCAAGAAAGATATCCCTGATTGCATTATAATTAATAAGGGTGTCAGTATTTGCCTTGTTCGTTACCAGAGCCAATGCATCATAAGCAAATGTGGTTGTTCTTGCAATTGTCTGGGATTCACGAAGATATTGAATCTGATAATCAGACAGTTTCTTACTGCTAACTATTACTTTTACTGAATCATCCATGAAATCATTTATCACATCATATTCAGGCTTATACTGAGGTGTTACATTTGCATTTGTATATAAATGTGTAAATGTAAATATCTCCGTATCAAGAAGGGGTTGAAAAGACTCATCTACTGTTATCTTAATATTTCCTCTTGTCGGGGTTTCATCCAGGACTTTTGTGCCTTGATTGGCGCAGGCGCTCAACAATGCAATTCCTGCAATGAGTAGGACCATCCTTGAAATTGTCCCGGAAACCATTGTTCTGATAAGATATGCTTTTGACATTCTTTTAAATTGGCTCGCAATTATAATAATAAAAATCAGAATTAATAATACTTTATCCATAATCTTAAATTTTTTCATGTTCAATGCATACATGTGTAATATATTGCAAAGTACATGCCAATTATGCTACAAAAAGTATATAATTAAATGAGATTCAATCTTCATCCTGATCTTTTGAAAAAAAGAGTTTGTTAATCTGTACGTATGCTTTGAAAGCCCTGTAGAGGCCATAAAAGATAAATGTTGAGCCAATAATTACTCTTATGGGTTTATCAAGATAAGCCTCATCAAAATAGAAAATTAAATAACTGCCTACTCCGATATAGAATATTACCATAAAAACAGAAAAAATGGCTGATATCTGCTGCATTATTTTGTTCTCATTCATAATTAACAAATTTGCTGTCAAATAAACAAAAATTCAGTTTATTATCAAAGAATATCTGCGACTTATTCTGATCCTTTATCATGATTTTCATTACCTTAATAACAGTGAACAGTCTCCATAACTTAAAAATCTGAAGTTGTTCTTCATGGCATAATTGTAAATCTCTTTCCACCTGCTCCCTGTCCAGGCTGATACCAGCAGCAGCAGAGTACTCCCGGGCTGATGAAAATTAGTAATAATGCCGTTGGTCATTCTGAATTCGTAGCCGGGTACTATCATTATCTTAGTCGAAACATTCAGACACGAACAATTATGTAAATTCATGAAATTAAGAATAACATTAAGCGATGTCTCAGGTGAGCAGGAGGGATTAAGTCTGTATGCTTCCCATTGACTGATTGAAAGAGCTTCCGGATTTTCATATCCTTTGCCTGAAAGTTTTATCCCTAGCCAGTAGAGACTTTCAATAGTGCGTACTGTTGTTGTTCCGACAGCAATTATTCGTCCTGTATTCTCCAGTAAGGTTTCAATTGTCTTTGCAGTTACGGTGAAATGCTCACAGTGCATATCATGATCAGCGATATTGCCCGATTTTATTGGTAGAAAAGTCCCGGCGCCCACATGAAGTGTAATCTCGGATATTTTTACGCCCTTTTTACGGAGCTTCTCAAATACACGATCTGTGAAGTGCAGTCCAGCCGTGGGAGCTGCCACAGAACCCTTTATCTTTGCATAGATTGTCTGGTACCTGATGGTATCTTCCTCCCTGTCATCCCGGCTGATATATGGCGGAAGAGGAATATGGCCCGTTAGATCAAGAATATCCATGAAAGTAACATCCTGACAGTTCCATTTAAATCTTATCTCATATGCATCTTCCAATGAGTTAAGTTTTTCAGCAGTGAGTTTATAAACAATACCTTTATAATTGAAAGGCTTTGAAAGTTTGCCTTTTTTCCATTTTTTAAGATTACCAATGATACATTTCCAGATTACCTCTCCTTCAGAATTGAAAGAGCTTTCATAATCCTGCGGGATAATAGGCTCAATGCAGAAAACTTCAACTGATGCACCTGAATCTTTTTGAAAATGGATTCTTGCACGTACTACCATTGTGTTATTGAAAATAAGAAGGTGGTCAGATGGTATGTGCTCATCAATATTCCGGAATACAGTATCTTCGATAAAACTACCTCCTGCTATAAGTAATTTAGATATATCTCTTTCGCTTACAGGGTATTGTGCAATTCTTTCTTCAGGCAGGCAATAGCTGAAATCATTCAGGTCAATTGCCTTATTTTGTAATACTTCCGGAAATATTTCCTTATCCCATACCTTGGAATTCATGCTGTTTTCTTACTTTCTGACTTGCCTCCTCTGAGACCTGACAAAAATAGCTATAATAATTCTTTGCAGGCATATTGTCGATAATTATTAACTTTGCAGCGCAGCGGGCCGTCTCATCGTTCTCTTCTGAGCGAAATCGAAGAGGGGGAAGGAAAGTCCGGTCAACACAGAGCACCATGCTTCCTAACGGGAAGATATCCGTGAGGGTATAGTAGTGTAACAGAAAATAACCGCCCTGAGCGTTGTCGAAGGGAAAGGGTGAAAAGGTGAGGTAAGAGCTTACCGGTCCCGGTGGTAACACCGGGAGCCGTACACCTTATGGGTTGAAAGACCATGTATACCGGCAATAAGGGCTGCTCGTCCGATGCCGGGGGGTAGGTCGTATGATCCCTGCAGTGATGGAGGGACAAGATAAATGATGGGAACCGGTTTTTATTTCTCGCGAAGAAGATAAAACCGTACAGAAACCGGCTTACAGGCCAGCTGCAAAACGTAGAGACGCCCAATTTGGGCGTCTCTACTACGTTTTGCAACCGGTATGCGTCTCTACGTTTTACAGCTAACCTGTAATTATTTTATCTTGAATAAGCTGTCCTCCATAGGAACATCAACTTCGATCAGATCAAAAGATATTGTTGCTGCTTCCATATCATTTGCCATTGCCGTGGTTTTTCTGGGCATAACAACCCCTTTGGTATCAACATAATCGGTCATGTATGAGTCAACATTCATTTTTGTGCCCATTTGATCCACAGTAGTTGAAGTCTTTACAATCAATCCGGTTGCTTTATCAAGACTCATAAATATCGGATTTCCACCTTCAACATTTATCTTAAGTTTATTTGCCGGTTTCCCGTTTACATCTTCAGTGCCTTCAAGAGTCACCTGTTTGTTATTATAATAGGTAATAAGCTCATTTCTGAATACATTATTGTTCTGTACCTGTTTCAACTGTTCACCTGTCAGCTCAACCGGTTCAGCTGAACCCATCATCGGATTCATCATGTATCCTTTTACTCCATCAAATACCGACACCATATCCATTCCATTAAAACTATATGTTACTTTTATTTTATTGGGATTCTTCATATACATAACCATAGGCATATCCATACCCATTGCTGACATTTTGCCGGTTATCTTAATGGTTTTAACGGTGGCAAGCTTGTCAGAATTAATGGCAGAAGAATATTGTTTCAGGATGGCATCAAGCGATTGAGCATCCACGATTAACACTGCTGCAAGTGCAGCAAAAAGAAGGGCGATTTTTTTCATGAGACTTATTTTTTAAAATTTTCAAAAGAATTTATAGATTTTCTAATAGCACAAAGTCTGTACAATAATTGTTCCATTTCTGATAGCTTCAGCATATTTGCTCCGTCAGATTTTGCTACAGAAGGATCGGGATGTGTTTCAATGAAGATTCCATCGGCACCTACACTTATAGCAGCTTTTCCAATTGTCTCAATCATATCTGGCCTTCCTCCGGATACGCCTTCTTCCTGATTAGGCTGCTGCAGTGAATGGGTGATATCCATAATAACAGGAACCCCTGTTTTCTGCATTATCGGAATATTCCTGAAATCAACAACTATATCCTGATACCCGAACATATTCCCCCTGTCAGTCAGAATAATATTGGTGTTACCGGATTCTTTAACCTTATCAACTGCAAACTGCATTGACGAACCCGATAGAAACTGTCCCTTTTTTATATTTATCCATTTACCTGTTTTTGCAGCAGCAGCAAGGAGGTCCGTTTGTCTGCACAGAAAAGCGGGAATCTGAATGATATCAACATAATCAGCTGCCATTACAGCTTCTTCAGGATTATGTATATCTGTAATAACAGGTACCGAAAACCTTTCCCTGACATCAGCAATTATTTTGAGTGCTTTGATATCACCAATTCCTGTGAATGAACTTCCTTTCGACCTGTTGGCTTTTCTGTATGACGATTTAAAAACAAAAGGGATTTTGTATTTGTCTGAAAGATTCCTGAGTTGTTCAGCAGTTGCAAAAATGATTTCTTCACTTTCAACAACACAAGGACCGGCGATCAACAGAAAATTGCCCGATTCTTTGTAACCTAATCCCGGAATATTCAGAGCAGCGTTCGACATTTGCTTACAAAATTATATTTTTTTTAATTCTATTTATCATATTTATATATGTTTTTCCACATGGATGAGATCCTCTTTCGGATTTCTTCTTCCCTTATGTTTTCACCAGGTTCGTAAAAAACGGAACCCTTTATCTCTTCAGGCAGAAAATTCTCCTGAACAAAATTGCCTGAATAACTGTGAGCATATTTATAATCCTTTCCATAATTCATCTCTTTCATGAGTTTCGTGGGTGCATTTCTGATATTGAGAGGTACAGGATGATCTCCACCGGCTCTGACTCTTTCGATAGCATTGTCAATTGCCAGATATGATGAGTTGCTCTTTGGAGATGTTGCAAGAAATATTGCAGCTTCAGATAAAATGATCCTCGACTCTGGCCAGCCAATTACATTGATAGCATCAAAACAAGCCTGGGCTATAAGAAGGGCATTTGGATTTGCAAGTCCGATATCTTCTGCTGCCAGGATTAGCATCCGCCGTGCAATGAATTTTGGATCCTCACCGCCTTCGACCATCCTTGCAAGCCAGTAGACTGCTGCATTGGGATCACTGCCTCGTATTGACTTAATAAAAGCAGATATGATATCATAATGCTGTTCCCCGTTTTTATCATATAGGGCCAGGTTCTTCTGTACATGATTAAGAACCTTTTCATTATCAATAATAATTCTCTCTGACCCGGATTCGTCTGCTTCTGATGTGACTACAAGCTCCAGTGCATTGTAGAGTTTTCTGGCATCACCACCTGAAATTCTTATAAGAGCCTCATATTCAATGATATCAATATTAAATGCTGAAATGTAACTGTCTTTTATCAGTGCTTTATGCAGGAGGTCTTTAAGCTCATCTTCTTCAAGAGGCTTCATGATATAAACCTGGCATCTCGACAGGAGAGGGGATATTACTTCAAACGACGGATTTTCAGTCGTTGCACCGATTAGCGTAATTGTTCCCTGTTCAACAGCACTTAATAACGAATCCTGCTGAGATTTATTGAAACGGTGGATCTCATCAATGAACAGGATCGGGTTAGGTTGATCGAAAAATTGCTGTTTCTTTGCTTTTTCAATAGTCTCCCTCACATCCTTTACACCGGAATGTACTGCGCTGAGATGAAAAAAAGGCCTTTTGAGCGTATTGGCAATTATCCCGGCAAGAGTTGTTTTTCCTACTCCCGGTGGTCCCCATAGAATAAAGGATGGAATATTACCTGATTCAATAAGCCTTCTCAGTACAGCGCCTTTACCAACAAGGTGTTCCTGTCCGCAGAAATCTCCGATTTCTTTTGGTCTTAACCTTTCAGCAAGAGGTTGATTTGTCAGCATTGAAAAACTATTTATGCAAAAGTAATAAAAACAATCCTCGTGAATACTTTAATTTCATCACGCCCGGTATTATGTTGGAATTCTATTGATGACAAAGATATTACGAGGCAACTAAATGGTCATGGATTTAGTCCTTTGCATTGTAACAGGGTATTGCTGTTCAATTATTTTTAGTAAATTGCTTAAAATTATTTTAATTAAAAAAAATAAATTAATACATTTAACAATTGAAATATTAAGATTGGTTGTAATCGGATTACAGTTGTTCTTATTGAATACATTCAGATATATTCAGTTATGAAAAAATCTCTGCTTATTGTAATTATCATCCTGGCAGCCTTACTTATACTGCCGCTAATTAATTTTATCCGGTGGACTTTCAAGGAGAAAAAGCCAATGGACATCATACTGGTTGATAAAACAGTACCTGCTCTGGAGCGTGAAAAGCATAAATCATTCAATTGGATCCTGGCCAACGAAAGATTTGTTAAAAAGGAGAAGAAACGCACATATTCCTACAAAAAGGATTATTACGGATTTTATCCTATGCGGCCTTTAAGAGAAAAGCAATGGGGAAGAAATGATTATCGTCTTACTGATCTTATCACTCTCGCTGAAAAAAATGATGCTGTCTATTTTGCAGATACATATGGAGTTTTCTTTAATGACTGGTATAAGGGAATAAACAAAAGCAGAAAGTCCAGGAAGCTGTACGGCGGGCTTAATAACAATGACTTCCTCCTTATCAAAGAGATGAAAGACAGGAATAAGCTTATAATAATGGAGTATAATTCCTTTGATTATCCAACAGCTCAGTTTGAGTCTGTCCGTACTCAGGAAAAACTGGGAATTACTTTCTCAGGATGGACAGGAAAGCATTTTGCATCTCTTGATACTACCCAGCAGGATTTTCCCATCTGGATGACCGCCATGTACCGGAAACAATACAAACAGCCATGGACTTTTAGAAAATCAGGTATTGTTATTCTGAAAGAGAAGGAGATTGTAGTACTCGAAGAGGGGACTCATCTTAAAAGTTCAATGCCAACTATAATTACTAATGAATCATATTGCAATAAATATGGCGTAGCCGGCTCTGTTGCTTTTGATCAGTGGTTCGACATAATTGACCCTCTGTCGAACAATATTATTTCTGAATTTAAAATTGAAACCACGACCGTTGGAGATACCCTGTTGCTTGATCACTATCTTTCCAGTCAATTCCCGGCAGTTGTTCAGGATCCTGTTACCAGCCGGATTTACTATTTTTCAGGTGACTTTGCCCATACTGATGTTCCTGTCTGGACCTCCAGATTTCTGGGAGTTCATAAGCTGAAAGGTTTATTGTACTCAGATAAACCTGATGATTTAAGAAGGTTTTTCTGGCTCTATTACAGGCCTCTTGTCAATGGGATTTTCTCCGACTATTATGAGTCGATGAATAAAAAATAACAATAGCATCAATTTAACATTATAATATTGCAGGGACATGCCATCGCATGTCCCTATTGTCATAAAATGAGACTATCAGTTGTACAGCCTTACCCGGAATGGGAGAATAAATCTGCTAATCTTAATAAGCTGGGAAACCTGTTATCATCTTTAAATGGTAAAACGGATCTGGTAATTCTGCCTGAGATGTTTAATACTGGTTTTTCAATGAGGACTGACATATTATCTGAATCCCAGGATGGTGATACATTCCTGTGGATGAAAGAAGTATCTGAAAAGGGAGATTTTGGATTGTGCGGAAGTTATCTGGTTTCGGAAGGGACAATGGTTTTTAACCAATGGGTATTTGTCGCACCGGGAGAGGAGAAAAGTATTTATAATAAGCGTCACCCTTTTTCAATGGGTGGTGAAGATCAATTTATTACACCTGGTAAAGAAAAGCTTGTATTTAGTTTTAAAGGGGTGAGAATCAGCCCGTATATATGTTATGATCTCCGTTTTCCTGTATGGAGCAGGCATAAAAATGAAATTGACCTGATGATATATGCTGCTAACTGGCCTTGTGCCAGAAAAAATGTTTGGAATATTCTTCTCAGGGCCAGGGCTATTGAAAACCAGTGTTATGTTGCCGGATCAAACCGGATAGGAACAGACGGAAACGGAATAAGTTATTGCGGTGATTCAATGATCATAGATCCCCGCGGAGAAGTAATAGTTTCAGCTGATCATGATATCGAGCAGTACATTACCACTGATATTTCTATGAATGAATTATCCGATTTCCGAAAGAAATTTCCCGTCCTCAATGACGCTGACTCTTTCACCATCCAGCCCTGAGTTTTTCTGAAGCCTCTCTTCAATCCTCTAGCCTCACGCCTCACGCCTCACGCCTCACGCCTCTTCAATGCATCATACAGCACAACTACCGGATGTACCGCAATTCTCCCGGTACCGTCTTTAATATGATGTCTGCAACTTGTTCCTGGTGCTGAAATGACAACTGAGTCAGATGAGTTCCTGATTTCAGGGAATAATACCATTTCACCGATCTTGTTCGACAGATCAAAATGCTCCTTCTCATAACCAAATGAACCGGCCATTCCACAGCATCCTGAAGGGATCTCCCTGACTTTGTAATTGAGAGGTATCGAAAGCATATCAATTGTGCCTGATGTTGAGGCGATTGCCTTTTGCTGACAGTGACCATGCACCAGGATATCCTTATGTTCTTCCGAGAAAAGTTTTCTGTCAATATTTCCGTTCCTGTATTCCCTCGATAAAAACTCGTCAATCATAAAACTGTTTTTTGCTATCCTGTTTGCAGTCTCATTGTATTCACTGCCAGCAAGTTCAGGATATTCATCCCTGAATCCAAGGATGGCAGAGGGTTCTATACCTATGAGAGGAACATTGTCAGAGATCAAATGACTAAGCGTCAGTGTATTCAGCCGGATGATTTTCCTGGCCTGCCTGACAAGTCCTTTCGAGAGAAAAGTTCTGGCGCTGACAGAATGATTTGTCGTAATAACTCTGTAATTAAGAGATGTTAACAGCTTTATGGCTGCAATTCCTGTCTCAGTATCATTATAATTGGTAAACTCATCAACAAACAGGCATATAGTCATCTTTGGATTTTCAGGATTAATAGCTGGCAGCTGTTTCTTAATCCATCTTCGGAGGGTTACCTTATATAATATAGGTATAGATCGTTTTGAAGCAAATCCTGCAAGCTTTTTGAATAGTCCGGAAGTGATCCTGTTACTGAGAAAAAAGTTGTATACCCGTGGGAAAATTGCTCCAACCCTGTTAAATGAAGTGATATAGGCAATTAATGTTGTTCTTAATGGTACTCCGTGCTTATCATACCAGTGCTGGAGAAACTCTGATTTTATTTTTGCAATATCTACTCCTGAAGGACATTCTGATTTACATCCTTTGCAACCTATACAAAGATCAAGTACTTCATAAATCTCAGGGTGATTCCATGGATCCGTTCCCTCATTAAGAAATTCACGTAATATGTTAGCCCTTGCCCTGGTGGTTTTATCTTCATCACCTGTCGCCATATAGGTAGGACACATTGTGCCTCCGATTCTGACTGATTTACGGCAATCGGCTGATCCGTTACACTTTTCAGCTGCCCGCAGGATCCCATCACTCGATGAGAAGTCATAATAAGTATCAATTTCGCGAGTAGGATTTCCAGGGATGTACCGCAGATTTGAATTCATCTGAGGAGTATCGGTTATTTTTCCCGGATTCAATATATTATAAGGATCCCAGCATTTCTTTATCTCCTTCAGCAGGTTATAGTTATGATCACCCAGCATTAATGGAATAAATTCACCTCTCAGCCTCCCATCGCCATGCTCACCGCTGAGTGACCCTCTGTATTTTTTTACCAGACGGGCCGTTTCAATACCAATGGTTCTGAATAGTTCTGCATCTGCAGGATCTTTCAGATTAAGTATAGGGCGAAGATGAAGCTCTCCCGTACCAATATGAGCATGAAATACTGCGTCTTTTCCATGTGAAGCCAGCATAAGTTCAATATCTTCCATGTACGCAGGAAGATGCTCAACATTTACAGCAGTATCTTCGATTAAGGATACAGGTTTGGGATCTCCTTTCATATTTGTGAGCAACCCAAGTCCTGCTTTACGTAATTCCCATACTTTGGATATGTCTTTACCTTTAATTACAGGGTAGGAGTAACCATACCCATACTCTTTTAAGGCTTTAATAAGCGATTGAGTGGTCGTATCTATTTCTTCGGTCAGGTCCCTTGCAAATTCAACTATTAAAATTGCTCCGGGTTTGCCTTCCAGAAAGAAGCGGTTGTTCCTCTGGCTCAGATTATCCACTGTGAGATCGAGTATCCTGTTATCCATCATCTCGACCGCCTGAGGATTGAATTTCAAGGCAATAAGGTTAGCTTTGAATGCTTCGTTCCTTGTACTGAGATGAACACATACAAGGGCTTTATTAACAGGAGGCAAAGGAACAATATTCAGTTTTATCTCAGTAATTACAGCCAGTGTTCCTTCAGATCCGGCAACCAATTTGCAGAAATTGAATTTGTTTTCAGATATGGAATCAAATACTTTGGAATCCAGCAGCAGATCAAGAGCATAACCGGTATTTCTCCTTTTTATCTTCGGATCGGGAAATTCCTTTATTATATATTCTCTGTTGGTTTTGTTACCAAGTATAGTATTTATATTCCTGTAAATGCTGCCCTCAAGATTATCCTGACTACACTTGTCTTTAAAATCTTTACCATCAATTTGTCCGAATACAGCTTCACTTCCATCGCTTAACAAGGTTTTCAGCTCGATTATATGATCTCTTGTTGAACCGTATACGAGAGAGTGAGATCCGCATGCATTATTTCCGACCATTCCACCGATGTTGCACCTGTTGGAAGTAGATGTTTCCGGACCAAAGAAAAGCCCAAATTCTTTTAGATTCATATTAAGTTCATCAAGGACAACTCCGGGTTCAACTCTTACCCAGCGTTCTTCTCTGTTGATTTCCAGTATCTTATTCATATACCTGGATATGTCAGCGATTATTCCGGAACTTACAACCTGTCCGGCAAGAGATGTTCCTCCTGCTCTTAAAGTGACTCCGGTATGGTTAAGTCTTGCATATGTGAGGATCTTTCTGATATCATCAGTACCTTTTGGCCAGATTACAGCCACAGGTCTCTCTTTGTAGGCAGAAGCGTCTGTAGAATAAATAGTTGTGGTGATTTTATCATATTTAAGTTCGCCCTCAAGAGTTCTGCCAAGAGCATCCAGATTCATTAACTTTTGATCCATATCCGCATATTATTTCTGAGCTGCTAAATTAGAAAAATGATTTAAAGGCAGAGAATATGAAAATTCTTTAACATTATTTAATATTGATTAAGAGGTAAAAATGACATTAATCATGTATTTGAAAATTGTTTAATAGAACTTTTTTTTCGTACATTTATAAAAAAATAAAATACTCATTAATATATTGATACACAATGGAATTATTGGAACGCATCAAACAAAATGCCAGGAAACATAATCAGCGGATTGTACTTCCCGAAGGATATGAGGAAAGAACTATTAAGGCAGCTGATATTGCAATTGAAGAAGGACTTGCACAGATTATACTGATTGGAGATCCCGCAGAGATAAAATCGCATGGTGATAAGCTTGGACTCAGAAACATTTCAAAAGCTAAAGTGGTAAATCCTCTGTCGCATGATAAAAAAGAGCATTATATCGATATGATGGTTGAACTCAGAAAAAGCAAAGGGCTCACAAGAGAAGAGGCTGCAAAGCTAATAGAAGATCCCCTTTATCTTGGTGTGCTGATGATAAAAAATGGTGATGCAGACGGAGAGGTATCCGGCGCTGATCATGCTACCGGTGATGTCTTGATGCCGGCATTCCATTATGTAAAAACTGCACCCGGAATATCAGTGGTATCCGGAGCATTTATTATGATACATCCTGATAAAAAATTTGGCGAAAACGGAGTAATAATTTTTGCTGATGGGGCAGTACATCCTGATCCTGATGAAAAGGAACTTGCAGAAATTGCTATTGCTTCCGCCAATACTGCCAGGGCTATCTGCGGATTTGAGCCAAGGATCGCCATGCTAAGCTTCTCAACCAAAGGAAGTGCCAAACATCCGATGGTCGATAAGGTAGTTAACGCCACCAGGTTCGCTAAGGAGATGGCTCCTGATCTTCAGATCGATGGGGAATTACAGGCTGATGCAGCCCTGATTGAGGCTATCGGTAAAAGTAAGGCACCCGGTAGTTCTATTGCCGGAAAAGCAAATATTCTGATATTCCCTGACCTCAATTCTGGTAACATAGCATACAAACTTGTCCAGCGGCTTGCCGGTGCCGAGGCTATCGGGCCTGTTCTGCAGGGAATGGCAGCTCCTATTAATGACCTCTCAAGAGGATGTTCAGTAAGCGATATTGTAAGTATGATTGCCATAACGGCAAATCAGGCTGCCGGAAGAAAATGACAGATCTCTGCAGGGAAAATGAAAATTGAATTACAAAGAAAGAAAAATCATAACATATGGCAGATAATACAGAAAGGCTTGAAGATTACGGATTATCAAAAGATACCAGGCCTAAAACGTTGTTTTCAAAGGTTGGAATTGTCGGGGCAGGTACAGTTGGTCAGAATATTGCACGGATGATAAGCTCTAAGGGACTTGATGTAATATTTCTCGAGGTGAGCCAGCAGAAAATCGATCAGGCAAATGTAGAACTTGCAAAAGAACTTGACAGGATGATAGAAAGATGGGGTATGACAAACTCTGAAAAACTGGGAATCCTTTCCAGAATAAAAGGAACAACAGAATACAGGAATCTCAGGGATTGTGATATAGTTATCGAAGCTGTTAAATCATCTTCGCGTGAACACAGCCACAATATCAGGTCAGAGATATTAAAGAATATTGAACGCCATGTCAGCAGTCATACAATAATCGCAACCAACTCATCAACCCAGGTAATAACAGAACTCACTGCCGATCTTGAGCATAAGGAGCGATGTGTAAGCTTTCATTTTCTTGCACCTGAGGCCGATGCACGGGTTGTTGAGGTAGTCAAGGGATTATATACCTCACAGGAAGCTTATGAGAATACAATTAAATTTGCCAATCTGATAGGGAAGAAGGTAATTCCTGCCAAAGAATCTCCAGGTATAATCAGTACACGTCTGTTTGTTCCATTTATAAACGAAGCTTGTGATATCCTTATGGAAGGGGTCGGATCAATGGAAGATATTGATCTGACTATGAAAGTTGGCTTTGGCCTTCCGTTAGGGCCTTTTGAAATGGCTGACAAGATCGGGCTTGATAAAATACTGAGATGGTGCGAAAACCTGTATGATGAGTTTGGTGATCTTAAGTATAAATCCTCCCCTCTGCTCAAAAAACTTGTAAGGGCCAATCAGCTGGGCAGACGTACAGGCAGAGGGTTTTATGAATATAATAAAGATGGTATGAAAACTACAAAAAACCTATCTGTCGGAGAATAAACAAATCAGGCAGCTAACTTTGAATTATTTATCTAAAAACACTTCTGTAAATGAAAATATTAGTACTTAATTGTGGTAGTTCATCAATTAAATATCAACTTATTGACATAAGTTCAGGAACGGTGCTGGCAAAAGGAATTGTTGAGAAAATAGGGCTTAAAGGATCTTTTCTTAAGAATGAACGGTTCGATGGTGATAAAGTAAAACTTGAGGGTGAAATACTTGATCATCAAAGCGGTATTGAATTTCTACTGGGACTGATGATAAGCGAAAAAAGAGGGGTCATAAAAAGCCTTAGTGAGATCGATGCAGTGGGTCACCGCCTGGTTCATGGAGGTGAGACATTCCAGGAAAGCTGTTACCTTGATGATGTGACAATAAAAGGTGTTGAAGATTGTTCGGATCTTGCTCCCCTGCACAATCCGGCAAATCTTAAAGGAATATATGCCATGAAAAACCTTCTGCCTGATATCCCTCAGGTAGGCGTATTTGACACATCATTCCATCAGACTATGCCTGATTATTCCTTTATGTATGCACTTCCTTATTCATTATATAAAAAGTATGGAATCCGTCGGTACGGATTCCATGGAACAAGTCACAGTTATGTTTCAAAAAGAGCCTGTGAAATACTGAAAGTTGATTATTCCAGCAAAAGGATGATCACCTGCCATCTGGGTAACGGTGCTTCAATTACTGCTATTAAAAATGGTAAATCAGTAGATACCTCTATGGGGCTTACACCTGTTGAAGGTCTTGTAATGGGTACCCGGTCGGGTGATGTTGATGCAGGTGCCCTTACACTCATAATGGAGAAGGAAGAGATCGATTTCTCATCGCTTAATACATTGCTCAACAAGCATAGCGGTGTTCTTGGTATTTCAGGTATTTCAAGCGATATGCGTGAGGTTGAAGCCGCTGCAGCCGAAGGTGATGAACGTGCTATACTCTCTCTTAAAATGTACCAGTACCGCGTTAGGAAGTATATAGGTGCTTATGCAGCCGCCATGGGTGGTGTTGATATTCTTATTTTTACAGGGGGAATCGGGGAAAACAGTCCGGATGACCGGGAAAAAATTTGTGAGAATATGGAATTTCTGGGACTGGAATTTGATAAGAAAGCAAATGAAGGCGTTCGTGGCAAAGAGATGGTAATAAGTAAAAAAGAATCACAGGTTACTGTAATGATAGTTCCTACCAATGAAGAATATGTAATTGCTTCTGAAACCAGGGATATAGTCGGACAGCTCAAAGCCCGGAATTAGATTTTTTACCAAATAGTTATTGTTATGGTTTTAAATAGATTAAATGATCTGAAGAATATTGTAGCAGGAGGACCCAGGAAGAAATTAGTTCTGGCAGCAGCTCAGGATCAGCACTCTCTCGGTGCTGTACTTAAAGCCTGGAAAGAAAGCATTGTTGATCCTATACTGGTTGGTGATACAGAAAGTATTCAGAATATATGTATATCAAATAATTATGATATTACCGGCTTGAGGATCATTCATGAACCTGATCTGTTAAAGTCTGTTGAAATGTCGGTCAGAATGGTCAACAGTAAACAGGCTGATGTATTGATGAAGGGTATGGTAGGAACATCCGCACTTCTTAAATGTGTACTGAACAAGGAGTGGGGATTACGCACCGGTAACCTGTTGTCGCACTTTGCTCTTTTCGAGGTTGCTACTTATCATAAAGTGATTGCTGTAACTGACGTTGCAATGAATATAGCCCCGAATCTGAAGGATAAGATTGCAATTGTTAATAATTCAGTATCCTGTCTGCTTCGGCTTGGATATATTATGCCAAAGGTTGCGGTTCTTGGTGCTGTAGAGATGGTAAATGAGAACATGGAGGCAACACTCCATGCAGCTTTGCTATCAAAAATGAACCAGCGCGATCAGATAAAGAATTGTATAATCGACGGCCCTCTGGCTTTTGATAATGCAGTTAGTCTTGAAAGCGCAAGGCATAAGGGCATCAAAAGTGAGGTTGCTGGTGATACCGATCTTCTCCTGATGCCTGATATTGAAGTAGGTAATGTTCTTTATAAATCTCTCGTCTTCTTTGCAAAGGCAAAAGTTGCATCAATTATACTGGGAGCTTTGGCCCCAATAGTCCTTACTTCAAGATCCGATTCAGAACAGGCTAAATTTGATAGTATTCTGCTGGCTGCAGCTGCATGCAAATAGAACAACTATGATCCTTACTCTGAACCAGATGGTAGAGAAAGTGCTGTCCGTTAAAAGGAAGTACCGTGTTGCTGTTGCCTGGGCTCAGGATCCGTACACAATAGGAGCAATTCACAGAACTGTAAGTGAAGGATTTACAGATGCGACTCTGATAGGAAGATCATCCGAGATAATAAATACCTGCAGGTCTGAAGAGATTGATGAAAATTTATTTCAGATAGTCGAAGCAGATGATGACTCAATTGCTTCTTCAATGGCAGTTGGCATGGTAAAAAACGGACAGGCTGATATTGTTATGAAAGGACTTGTCGGGACGGATATTTTCCTTAAATCAGTTATGGACAGGGAAAATGGATTGATGCTCCCGGGAGCTGTTTTAAGCTATGTAGGAGCAATTCAGATTCCGGCATACCACAAACTGTTATTTATTACAGACCCTGCCGTTATACCTTATCCAAACCTCGATCAGAAGGTTTCAATGGTCTCCTATGCAGTTGACATGGCTCACAGGTTTGGTATACCTAAACCAAAAGTTGCTCTTATTGCCGCTTCAGAAAAGAGAGGAAAGCACTTCAGCAGCTCAGCTGATTATTCAACTCTTGTTGAAAAGGCTGAAAAAGGAGAGATAAAAGATTGTATTATTGACGGACCGCTTGATCTTTTCCTGGCATGCGATAAAAGCAGCGTTGAAATAAAAGGAATAAAAACACCGGTTAACGGTGAAGCCGACATTCTGATGTTTCCTTCTCTTGAATCGTGCAATCCATTCTATAAAGCTTTGATGCTCTTCGCCCGGGGAGAGTTGGCAGGTATTATAAGAGGAACGGAAAAACCTGTGGTGGTGATGTCAAGGAGTGAAAGTTCTGTTTCAAAGTATTATTGCATTGGTTTGGCCTGCCTGATGGTTTAATCAATATGAAACTAAAAATATCTGAAAAATACCTGACCTCCATGGTTAAAAGATTAATTCTGGCTGTAAATCCCGGTTCAACTTCAACCAAAATTGCTCTTTATGAGGAGACGAACCTTTTATTTGAAAAATCACTCAGCCATTCGCAGTCCGATCTTGCCGGATTTAAAAAGATACCTGATCAGTTTCAGTTCAGAAAGAATCTGATTATGGATGAGATATCTAAGAACAAGACGGCTCCGGATATGATAAAAGCCGTTGTTGGAAGAGGAGGACTTATAAAGCCTATTGAATCAGGAATATATAAAGTAAATCAAAGAATGCTTGACGATCTGTCATCAGGCAGCTATGGTCAGCATGCAAGCAATCTGGGAGGACTAATCGCTTATGAAATTGCATCTGAATTACCTTTTGCTGAAGCATTTATTGTAGATCCGGTTGTAGTCGATGAACTTCATGAAGTAGCAAGGCTATCAGGTCACCCCGCTATATCCAGACGATCTGTTTTTCATGCGTTGAATCAGAAGGCAGTTGCGCGCATTTATGCATCATCAGCAGGAAAGAAATATGAAGATCTAAATCTGATCGTGGCTCACATGGGAGGAGGAATAAGTGTAGGTGCTCACAAAAAGGGCAGAGTTATAGATGTTAATAATGCTCTTGACGGTGATGGTCCGTTCTCTCCTGAGCGTTCGGGCGGATTGCCTTCAGGCCAGCTGGCCGCACTCTGTTTCAGTGGCAAATACTCTCACACGGAGATCAGGAGCATGATCACCGGCAAGGGGGGGATGATTGCCTACATTGGCACAAACAGTTTTAAAGAAGTGTGCAGTATGGCAGAAAACGGCGATGAAAAAGCGATCCTGATAAGGGACGCAGTATCATACCAGGTGGCAAAGGAAATAGGAGCGATGGCCAGTGTACTTCATGGAAGAGTGGATGCAATAATTCTGACAGGAGGCATGGCTTACCAGGAATCAAATATTAATTCTATCAGAACTATGGTAGAATATATTTCTGAAGTCGTGGTTTATCCCGGAGAGGATGAGATGAAAGCTCTGGCCTTTAATGCCCTTATGGCTCTCGACGGAAAACTTGAAATCAAAATTTACTGCTGATATCACACCTCACACCTCACTCCTCACCCTTCCGCCTTTTATGGCGTACTGACGGCTACCGGCAGAGTTTTACCATTGAAGAATTTATGACCTTTAACTGCAAAGTCTGAAATAAAACCTGCCATATCTTTAGCAGTGACAGGTGCTGTGTATCCCGGAAAAGCTTCCTCCAGCATCTCCGTCTGAACAGCTCCCAATGCCAGGCAGTTAACACTTATAAACGAATCAGAGAATTCATTTGCAAGACATTCTGAAAGACATGCCAGAGCTGCTTTAGACGCACTGTAATAGGAGAGTCCTTTGAATTTAATACTTCCCTGGAATCCTCCCATACTTGCAATATTAACAATGTGAGATCCCTTTGTCATCATTGGTTTAAGTTTCCTTATTACCATGGCAGGACCAAAAAAATTGGTTTCCATCATCATTCTTGCCTCACTCAGTGAAGTTTCGGTAAATTCCTTTGATACCAGCATTCCTGCATTATTTATAAGAATATCAATTGTGCTGAAATATTCCTTAATGGAGTCACTAAACGATTCATAATCCTTTTCCGGGTATGCAAGATCGAGTTTGATACCGTGAATATTCGCGGAGTATGTTGACAATTGCTTCAGGGCTTGTTCATTTCTTCCGGTGACAATAATATTATTACCATCATCCGGTGAGAGGTTTAGCACTATCTCTTTCCCAATACCACGGGTACCCCCGATCACTATTATATTCATCTCTTATAGCCGGTAATTGTTATTCTAATCTGTTCATCTTACAACCATACTAAGATATTAATTAATATGAATATCGGCAATCATGAATAATCAATTCAAAATCGCTTGAAAATCAATGGATACTTATTTCTGATTCCTGATTCCTAATAGTCATTGTTATTAAAATCCTGATTACAGGTTGATTAAGAATGTATTCAAATTATATTGCCATGATGTATTAAATAATATTGACTTTCATTATGTGGGTTTTAAGGCCTTATATCCTATATTTGCCAAATTATTTTCATAATTCTGTTTGAAACGGATTTAAATAAACCAGACGTGATGAAAAAGAGACTGGCTATTATAGGGTGCGGGAATATCGGATTATCATTGTTGCAGGGGCTTATGAAAGATAAAACACTCCCGCCGGGAAATATCACTGTTACACGCAGGAATATTGATGAACTTACCCACCTGAAGGATTCCGGAGTAAAAATAACATCAGATAATACCAGAGCTGTTCAGAATTCTGACATTGTCCTGATTGCAGTAAAGCCATATAATATTCTCAATATTCTGGAGGAGATCAAGGACCATCTTAAGCCTGATAGTCATATCCTGGTTTCTGTAACTGCCGGCGTGACAATAAAGGAGATCCAGGAGAAGATCGGTTTGCAACTACCGGTATTCAGAGCTATGCCGAATATCTCGGCAAGTGTTGGTAAATCAGTATCCTGTATTTGTCATAATAATGCCGGCAGCAATGATATAGAATCTGTAAGAACCCTTTTCAATGCTCTGGGTACTTCAATGATCATTGATGAGGAACTTATGCAATCTGCAACAATCCTGGGTGCTTGCGGTGTGGCCTATGTAATGAGATTTATCAGAGCTATGATACAGGGTGGAATACAAATAGGGTTTGATGCGAAGACAGCCAGCGAAATTGTAAATCAGACAGTTAAGGGTGCTGCTGAACTTCTGATTCAACGGCAGGGGCATCCCGAATCTGAGATCGATAAAGTGACAACTCCGAAAGGATGCACTATTGTAGGCTTGAATGAAATGGAACATAACGGCTTCAGTTCATCTTTGATTAAGGGCATTGTAGCCTCTTACGAGAAGATTGAAAAGTAGTAACACACAGAATAGTAAAGATATATTCATGCGATCTTTAATTCAAATATCACTTGTTTTAATTATACTGAATTCAACCTTCATATCTGTTTCGGGTCAGAATGTAAGGCAGGAAGCTCCACCCCTGAGGGAAAGAATGTTTTTTGGTGGTTCTTTTGGATTACAGTTCGGGACTCTAACAAATATTCAGGTATCACCCATTGTGGGATTATGGGTTCTGCCTCGTCTTGCTGTTGCTGCAGGACCTACTTTTACATATTATAAGTATTATGAGGATGAAACAACAATGTGTGGAGGAAAAGGATATGCACAGTTTGTTATTTTGAAAGATCTTAATAATATTCTTCCTGTTGGTATCCATACAGGTATTTTTGTGCATCTTGAAGATGAATTACTTAATCTGGAATCAGCATACTGGCAGAATCCTCCGTATGCATCTGACAGATTTACAGTAAATACCGTGCTATTGGGAGGAGGACTCAGTCAGCAGCTGGGAAGAAGGTCTTTTATGAATATTATGGTATTATGGGCTTTGCAGAATTCCGGTTATGCTATTTATGATAATCCGGAAATAAGGATAAGCTTTAATTTCTGAAACTGTTCAGGAATAAAAATTATATCTTCCAGCTTTTAAAAATTGAAGTTTTTTGATCAGAACATTTAACTATTTATTAAATACGATTATGAAAATTGAAAATAACAAAATGGTATCGCTCATATATGAGTTAAGGGAAAGCAACGCCGGTGGAAGAATTATTGAGGTACTGGATGAGAAAAGACCATTGAATTTTATCTTTGGGACAGGAAGACTTTTACCGGTATTCGAATCAAATATTTCAACACTGATCAAGGGTGAATCTTTCAGTTTTTCCATGGACCCTGAAATGGCATATGGGGATAAAAGAGAAGAGATGGTAGTAGATGTTCCGATTTCAGTTTTTGAAGCTGACGGAAAGCTGAATGAAGATATATGCTATGTAGGCAATGAGGTTCCAATGATGGATAACGAGGGGAATCCTTTGAATGGTATTATTAATGAAATCACTGATACTCATGTAAAAATGGATTTCAATCATCCGATGGCCGGTGTGGGGCTTTTCTTTACAGGAAGAATTGTAGATGTAAGAGATGCTACTGATGAAGAAATTGCAGCAATAAACGGTTCATGTTCATCATGCAGCAGCAGACATAATGAAAGCGGGTGTTCAGGTACCTGCAGCTGATTCCTTCCGGTGGAAGTCAGATATTAAGTGTTTCTCCTTCCGATTTCGCGATTATAACCGCACAACAGGTGTCTCCGAAAACATTTACTGCTGTCCTGAACATATCCAGAATACGGTCCACAGCCAGGATCAGGCCAATACCTTCAAGTGGAAGACCGACTGCATTAAGAACTACCGTCATCATCACCAGTCCAGCCATTGGAATACCGGCTGATCCTATCGCAGCAAGCAGTGCGGTTATTATAACTATTACCTGTTGACCAAACGTTAAATCAATACCATAAGCCTGAGCTATAAACATAACTGCCACACACTCATAAAGAGAGGTCCCGTTCATATTTATTGTAGCTCCAAGTGGCAGCGTGAAGCTGGCAATCTTGTTTGATACACCATCTTCAAACTCAACCGCTTTCATTGTAAGTGGCAGCGTAGCATTTGATGAAGATGTTGAAAAGGCAGTTAACAGCGGTGTAACCATATTTTTCATATGTTTAATTGGATTTGCCTTTCCCAGAAGTTTCACCGTCAGAGGAAGAGTAATAAAACCATGTATAAGCAAACCAATTAATACAGTCATAAAGTAGATTCCAAGCCTGCTGATAACTTCGGTGATATCATTTCCTGCCTGAACCTGTTGTGCAATAACTTTTGCAGTAATGCTGAAAATTCCCAGAGGTGTGAACCTGATGACAAAAAGGGTGATCTTCATTATCACATCAAGGATGGCATTTACCACATCGATTATCAAAGCCTGTGGTTTTTCATCAATTCTGGTAATGAAGAATCCGAATAACACTGCAAAGAATATAATTGCAAGCATTTGCCCCTGCATCAGGGATTCGAAGATGTTTGTGGGAACTATCCTGATCAGTGTATCGCCGAAACTTTCTGAAATTGCTGATATATTCTCAACAGGAACATTAAATCCCAGATCAGCGCCCACACCTGGCTTGATAGTGGTCACAAGGAAAAATCCCGTAACAATCGCTGCCAGAGTCGAAAGTATGTAATAAGCCATTGTCTTCAGGCCAAGTCTTCCAAGGTTACCGCTGCTTCCTACACTTGCAACTCCAGTCATAATGGAGCACAGGATCAGCGGGATGATGATCATGTTCAGTGCACGAAGAAATACTACTCCTATCCAATTGGTATATACTGTTGCATCAGCAAAGAAATATCCAAAAAAACCACCGGCTATAAGAGTTATGATTATCTGATAGTGGAGCGGAATTTTTAATAATGACCTGAACATAATGAATATAATTGAGGATAAAGAAAATTAATATTTGGCATAATTCTGCTAATCCGGATTGTTTTTATTTAACACTCTGAAAAATTAACCTCTCCAGAATGGAATATTTTGAAGGCAGTGACAGATTATCGGTGAATTTTCATTTTAAATCAGGTTTATGATTTCACTGCAGGTAAACTCCGGGCCGGGAGAGAAGCCGGTAAGCATATTTACATCTGTAATCATCAATATAACTAGTTTAAGTTACATGTGTAATTGTAAATAAACCACATTCGGGTTACAGGAGTAAACAATCACCAATTTTATAAACATAATTTATAAATATCATATAATCAACGATGTATGGTACATATATATATTGCTACTATAACCATGTACTCAATAATTGATGGTCTGTTACAAATCTATTTTAGATTATTGATATAAGATACTGTATACCAGTATTATAAATATCTAATCTCCAGCGTAAATAATAGTAAAAAATATAACTAAAGTATTATATATCAGCTTGTTGACAATTATAATATGTTGCAAGTCAGACTTATTAATTGCAGTGCATTACATATGTAAATTAGTTAATTGACATATGTAATTTTAATATTGTTTACATTTGTAAAAAGAAACATTTACAGTATGAAAGAAAGAATTCTTGAGTTCCTGAGAGCTGAAAACAAATCATCTGCTCAACTGGCTGAAGAGATTGGCGTCCAACCGTCAGGTATTTCACATATCATATCCGGAAGAAACAATCCAAGCCTTGATTTTGTGGTCAAAATGCTAGAGAAATACAAATATCTGTCAACAGACTGGCTTTTATTCGGCAAAGGTGAAATGTACAAAGAAAAACAGACTCAGTCTCTGTTTGATGGACCCATTACGATAAAAAATGAGCGGGAGACTGATGCATCAGATTCGTCAATAACTTCTGATAAGATTGATTTTCAAAACTTTAATTCCCAAAAGCCAATATTTAAGTCATCAGAATTTACTGAATCTGGCAGATATAAGGTAGTTAAAATAGTCTGGTTTTATGATGATAACAGTTTTAAGGAATTTTTACCAAGAAACTGAATCTTTTATTTTGCTTCCTTCAATTCGTAAATATCAATTGCTATTATTTTCTGAAATCACTCATTAAAGCTATCTTTGCAGTAAACCAGCTTTAAATGGCGAAATGCGTTGATGATTTAAAAGTTGTTGGAAATAAGCTTCTTACAGAGGACTTTTGCGTTATTGAAGTGGAGTCCGGCAAAAAGCTGCCTGAATTCAGGCCTGGTCAGTTTGTTCAGGTGAGGATTGATGGAAGTCCTGCGACATTTCTGCGAAGACCAATCTCAATTCATGATGTTGATTTCGGAAAAAACAGGTATAAAATGCTTATCCAGGTTCTGGGTAAAGGAACGGAAACAATCTATAGGCTTAAATCCGGTGATTACCTGAATGTTATACATCCTCTTGGTAATTCATTTACCATTCCTGATGATAAATCAAAGATACTGCTTGTCGGTGGCGGGTGTGGCATAGCCCCTCTTTTGTTTTTAGGAAAACAACTTAAGGCCAGAGGATTCGAACCTGATGTCCTGATGGGATTCAGAAACAGCAGCCGGGTACTTGAGATTGAAGAATACAGTCAGATCGGAGATGTTTTTGTGACGACTGAAGATGGATCACTGGGTGAGAAGGGGTATGTGACTAATCATTCTGTCCTCACTTCAGTTAAATATGACAGGATATATTGTTGCGGACCTGATTCAATGATGAAGGTTGTGGCTGAGTACAGTATGAAGAACAATATTTTCTGTGAAGTATCGCTTGAGAACCTTATGGCTTGCGGGTTCGGTATCTGCTTATGCTGCATTGTCGAAACAACCAGAGGCAATATATGTACCTGTACTGAAGGACCTGTTTTTAATATCCGGGAATTGAAATGGTAAATCTGGGAATAAATATCGGCGATCTGCATTTCAAAAATCCGGTGCTTACTGCTTCAGGAACATGTGGTTATGGTACTGAGCTCGATGATTTTTTTGATGTTTCGCGTCTGGGAGGAATAGTGGTTAAAGGAACTACTCTCGAACCAAGGGAAGGAAATGCCTATCCCAGAATGGCTGAAACTCCGTCAGGCATGCTCAATGCTGTTGGTCTTCAGAATAAAGGTATTGATTATTTCGAAAGCAATATATATCCGAAAATTTCCGGATATGATACAAATATTATAGTGAATGTCAATGGCAGTACCCTGGATGATTATATATCTCTTTCTGAAAGAATCGACAGGCTGGAAAAAATTCCGGCTATTGAATTGAATATCTCATGCCCCAATGTCAAAAAAGGCGGTATGATATTCGGAACTAATCTGCAATCTGCACGTGAAGTCACCAGGGCAGTCCGGGCTGTATACACGAAAAAACTGATTGTGAAGTTATCACCTAATGTGACCAATATTGTCGATTTTGCAAAAGTTGTGGAAGAGGAGGGGGCTGATTCAATTTCGCTCATCAATACTCTGCTGGGCATGGCTGTTGATATAAATATGATGAAACCTTCATTGTCAACTGTAACAGGAGGTCTTTCAGGTCCTGCCATAAAACCTGTTGCCCTCGGAATGGTGTGGCAGGTAGCTAAGGCAGTTAAAGTGCCTGTGATTGGTATGGGAGGCATTATGACCGCATCTGATGCTATTGAATTCTTTCTTGCTGGAGCAAGTGCAGTGCAGATAGGTACAGTTACATTCATTGATCCTGCTGCACCCGTTAAAATACTGGAGGGTATTGAGTCATACCTTCAGAGGAAGGGATTCTCTGATATTAAAGATATTATAGGGTATATCAACCACTAAGCCGTAAGGCGCTGATCATCCTGAGTTTTGTTTTTATTGTCTGCAGTTTTTAATATGAATTCCTAATCCGTATCCCCGGAAACATTTTATCAGAATATGTGATATAATCTGATTTTTACTTTAAATTTGAAAGTTTTTAAATATTTATTGCTTCAATCTTTAAAAAAAAGAGTAATGTCAGAAAATACACAAATTGATAATCTTGATAAGAAAATACTGGATATCATTACAAAAAATGCGAGGATTCCCTATCTTGAGGTTGCACGGGAATGTGGTGTATCGGGTGCAGCGATTCATCAGAGGGTTCAACGGCTTATCAGGATTGGGGTGATAAAAGGATCTGAGTTTAAAGTCGATCCTGTAATGGTTGGTTTCAAGACCTGTGCATATATTGGTATTTTCCTTGACCATCCCGGTCATTTCAGAGATGTGATAAAACAATTCAGGGAAATACCTGAAATTATTGAATGTCACTATACTACAGGTAACTATTCCCTGTTTATCAAGGTTTACACACGCGATAATGAACATCTGAGGATGATCCTGACCGATACAATACAAAATATATCCGGCATTGTGCGAACAGAAACTCTCATCTCGCTTGAAGAATCCATTAACAGACAGATACCGGTTCTCTCGCGTTAGGTAATCAATTAATCTTGAACATTAATTATTATAATTAATTTTGCAGCCCATTCACCTTGTTCGAAGGCTACTTTGGTCATGCCGAAAACGCAATAGGGCATCATAAAATCATCGCAGGTAATTATCGGAACATTGATGTTTTGACTGACAATTTCAACCGCTTCGGCTTTTTCCCAGTTTTTAATCGAACCGACCGCAAAATACGACCGGAATTTTTTCCCCTTTGAAGTGCGGAACAACGAGATATTTTACCGCATCATCGTCGGATGCAATAATCAGTTCAGGCTTAAACTTTTGAATTTGTTCCAAAGCTAAAGCTACATTTTCCTGATTTTTTTCAGAAGAAGGATTTCGCTTCGAATCGAGGAAAAAACTTTCAAGCTGAATTCCTTGTACTGAATCGAATACATGTCGGATAGCCGCGAAAACGCACCGCCGGCAGCAATAATAAGGATAATCATGGCAATGGCGCCAAAAAGCATAAGCAAAACGGGAATGAGCATGGTGAAAATACTGATTCCAAGTCCGGGAAGTTCCGATTTTTCGAAATGTTTCTCCTCATGTAATCCGACAGGTGGTTTTACATCCGGTTTTTTGAAAAACTTTGAAAGCAATATCCCCGCGATTAAGCAGGCCGGGATTACCGGAACCAGGCCAATAAGCAACACACTGTTTACATCGGCGCCGTAAATTACCGAAATGTAGGTTGGCGCCGGATGTGGCGGTAAATAAGCATGGGCTATTGAAAGTGTGGCTGACAGCGGAATGCCCAAATACATCAACGGCTCGAAATTCATTTTTTATCCTTACTGTGCACCGTGGCTGCCGGATTTTGCCAAACCAAGCTTATATCCACCCCGGCCTGTATCATTTCAGCAAGTAATTCACGATGACCAATCGGCCTTCCGTGGTAATAATCGGGCGTTGAATTCAACTGTTGGGCAATAGCTTCGTGCAGGTGGTCCATATCGGTAATGTGAGTATCGGCATCAATTACAAGTTGGTTCTTGCTATTTTCCAGAAAGTAGATGCGTTCCTGTATCTGTGCTTTAAGTTCTTCGTTCATATTTTATTGCGGTATTTTGTCCATTTGCTAATATTGACAAGACAATAAAAGCAAGAATAATATTGTATCTCATAGAATTCGTAATTGATTATTCCGGCAAAATGAATTTACAGTTAATGCAAAATACAATTAAAAACCTATGGTAGAATTGAAAATGAAGAATAATTGTCAAATGTTTGCGTGAACGTTCCCGAAATTACCGATACCACTCCAGAGCTTACCTTTTACCGTTGGCATTCATGGTATTCCTTATTTTTTCAATTTAATAGTTAAAGAACTGGTCTCGGTTCAATTTTAAAAGTACCCGATTTGAAGCTATTTTAATAGCATCAAATTGAAGCAAATTGAATTGAAATGCAGAGAGTTAAGTCATTAAGCGAGACCTATGGGAGAATTATTAAAACAGATATCGATATAGTCCCTTCTAATTTGATTATTATGACTATCGGTAATGATACATACAAAATCCAAAAACGCTTGAAAATCATTGAAGTTATATGTATGATTCCTGATACTCATTTTGATTATAAATGCTTTATTTTGATTTTTCAGTCAATAAAAAAAGCACTTAAATCATTGAAATTAAGTGCTTTTAGTTCATTTTAATACCTGATTGTGATCCAGCTGGGGCTCGAACCCAGGACCCCATCCTTAAAAGGGATGTGCTCTACCAGCTGAGCTACTGAATCCTCCTTAGTTTTTGCGGATGCAAATGTATAATAAATTTAATTTAATTCAAATTAACCATCAAATTTTACAGGGTCAACGCATTTA
>Ga0154307_1005_pt1 | contig 98998 bp, 96 predicted proteins | sample RifGroA2_FD_105601 | JGI IMG/M metagenome (GOLD analysis project Ga0154307, IMG submission 105601) | Bacteroidetes bacterium GWA2_40_15 | reverse complement strand
GAATCTCACCTCGCATAAAAAAATCAAAGAGTTTATGTGCATTATGCCGGATACTCATTAAAATTTAAAATGCGTTGACCCTGGTAATTTACCCCTGTTATTGTTTGCTGGATATTTTTGATATAAATTTGCACGCATTATTGCGGGAGTAGCTCAGTGGTAGAGCATCAGCTTCCCAAGCTGAGGGTCGCGGGTTCGACCCCCGTTTCCCGCTCTTATTGGTAAAGACGTTGCATGCAACGTCTTTACTTTTTTGAGCCTCCAATGGGACTCGAACCCACGACCTGCTCATTACGAATGAGCTGCTCTACCAGCTGAGCTAAGGAGGCATGATAAAAGGATCAAATATACTTTATGATTCTAAGTTTTCCAATCTTTTCAGAAGCGGAGGATGTGAATAATGGAAAAACACATATGTCGGATGAGGAAGCATATTTGATAGGTTCTTTACAGAAAGTTTCTTTAAAGCTAATACCAATACGTCAGGATCGTAATTTTCCTTAACAAAATTGTCAGCTTCATACTCATTCCTGCGCGAAAAGGAGTTGGTTCCAAGCCCTATTATGAGGGCCAGAGGGCTGTATAATATCCCGAATACTATCAGGCCAAGATGAAAGCTGGAGAATTCTGAACCCAGAGCTATTGCAAGAGAAGGATTGTTAACAACAAGGGAAAAAAGAAACAGCATAAGCCCTGTGATCAGAACTGAGATGGCGATTGACTTGAGGACATGTTTCTTTTTATAATGACCTATTTCGTGTGCCAGAACTGCAACAATCTCATCATCTGACAGCTCCTGCTGAAGAGTGTCAAACAGTACTATTCGTTTCTTAGGACCGAAACCTGAAAAGTAAGCATTTGCTTTTGTGCTTCTTTTTGATCCGTCGATTATGTAGATGTTCTTCAGCCTGAAGCCTGTTTTTGAAGTAAATGCTTCAATTTTTGTTCTGAGAGCACCATCCTGGAGAGGAACCTGTTTATTAAACAGAGGTACGATAAGTTCAGAATAGAAAAGGTTTATGAAGAGTGAAAAAGCAGTTATCAGTCCCCAGGCATATGGCCAGAAACTTTTACCTGTTTTATAGTAGAACCACGTAATAAGCCCGATTACCGGAGCTCCTACAATGAGAGCAATGAACCACGACTTTATATGATCTGTTATGAATGTCCTTATTTTCATTGTATTAAACCCATACCTTTTTTCAATAACAAAATTGTCATAGAAGTTGAATGGAATATTTATAACGTCAGAAGCAAATCCAATGATCCCAAAGAATATAAGCGATATAAATATGAGGTTTGTACTCAGTTCCCTGGCAAGTATGTCTACAACAGCGAAACCACCGAAAAGAATCATTATCAGTATAACCAGAAGATTAAAAGAAGAGGACCATAATGAAAGCCGCCTGTTATCCTTTTCATACAACTGGGATTTTTTGTAAGCTTCATTATCACAGATTCCGACAAGTTTTTCAGGCAGGGAATCAGACCACATCCTTGAGTTGAGGTAGTCGAGGTATCTCTCAACAATAAATCCTGTAACCGGAATTACAATAATAAGGTAGAAGATAAAATTATTCATTGATCAGCTGATAAAAAAAGAAGCAGGGCGCCTTTTTAAAATAGTGTGGAATAAATATGTCTCGCTGCATTTCCTCGTGCTAAAAGGATAGGCGCCCTGCGGTTTTGTAAAGATAATAAAAATATTTTAAGTTAACATACCTCCGCACACATGAATTGTTTGTCCGCTGACATAAGATGAGAGATCTGAGGCAAGGTATAATGCCGTATTTGCCACATCCTCAGGGGTTCCGCCTCTTCTTAGAGGTATCTTGTTTGTCCATTCTGTTTTTACATCTTCAGGAAGCTTTTCCGTCATTTCGGTGATAATAAAGCCGGGAGCGATGGCATTGCACCGTATATTCCTTGAGCCTACTTCTTTTGCCACGCTTTTTGTAAACCCGAGGATACCTGCTTTCGAGGCCGAATAGTTGCTCTGCCCGGCATTTCCTGATACACCTACAACAGAACTCATATTAATGATTGATCCGCTTTTCTGCTTGAGCATGGTGTTCAATACAGCTTTTGTAAGATTAAAGACCGACTTGAGGTTGACTGCAATAACTGCATCCCACTGATCCTCCGTCATCCTCATAAGAAGAGTGTCTCTGGTAATACCAGCATTATTTACAAGAATATCTATCCTGCTGAAATCTTTTACCACTTCGTTGATTACCCGCTGTGAATCATCAAAGCTGGCGGCATTCGATACATATCCTTTGGCTTTTATGCCCAGGCTGCCAAGCTCTTTAATTGTGGATTGAAAATCTTCATCATCCGCAATATTTGTAATGGCTATATCAGCGCCTTCAATAGCAAATCTGTGAGCAATCGCTTTTCCTATACCGCGCGATGCTCCGGTTATAAGGGCTGTTTTTCCTTGCAGTAGTTTCATGGTATTTTATTTTTGAATTGCGGCAAAGATAGAATATTTTTTTTGTACGACATCCCTCTGCCCCCTTCAATGGCATAGCCTTCAAGCTAAGAATTGTTTTTTTAGAGGAATGTGTTACAAAAGTTTCCCCCCGCAGGGCATAGGCGTTAACTTAAGCATAGTTTTTTGCAGGATAGAATAGAAGAAGTTTCCCCTCCTTTTAAAGGAGGGGTGGCCGGGATGATTGATTATCTGATGTTTACAAAGCTCATTTCCCGGCCGGGGTGGTTGATTTGTCTTTTTGGTCGATTCATTTCTTTTATTTAAAACGTTCCGTATCTCACTTTTCAAATATTCAGGATCCCGGAATACGAATCTGTTTTCAAATCTCAGTACAGTGAATCCAAAGCTCGCCAGGTATTTATCCATGAGTTCATCTTTCTGTATCTTATGATATTCCACTAGCCGATTACCATCAAGTATTTATTAGTTTTTCTGAAGGACATCAGAAGTCAGCAATGTAACAATAAAATACAATTAAATCAACCACCCCGGCCGCAAATAATCATTGTAACATATTAATTATATGTGTGCTGCGGCCACCCCTCCTTCAAAAGGAGAGCCTGCCCCGCTTCGGCGGGGGGAAACTTTAATGACCAAACTGCATCTCAATATTTTATTCCGTTTGCCTTTATTGATCTATCACATAATTCCTTTCTCAGACTCCTTAAGTTGACGGCTATGCCTTCAAAGGGGGATTCTTCAGAGCATTATTTCAGACTTACAGAACCGGAATATGAAATCTATTTACTGTTCAGAACCTTATACACTGTTGCACCTATATCTGCCGGTGACTGAACCACATGTATGCCGCACTTTTTCATAATCTCCATCTTGGCAGCGGCAGTATCGGTCTTCCCTCCTATTATTGCGCCGGCGTGTCCCATTTTTCGTCCTTTGGGTGCTGTCTGCCCTGCAATAAATCCGATTATCGGTTTTGTCCCGTTTTCCTTTATCCATTCTGCAGCTTCTGTCTCCATGTTACCACCTATCTCACCGATTACAACTATGGCTTTGGTTTCCCTGTCCTCCATCATCAGCTTAACAGCATCAAGTGTGGTAGTGCCTACGATCGGATCCCCGCCTATCCCAATGCATGTTGACTGACCCAATCCCATCTTGGTGACCTGGTCAACAGCTTCGTATGTTAAGGTACCGGAGCGGGATATTATGCCAACAGATCCTTTCTTGTGAATGAATCCGGGCATTATTCCAACCTTGGCCTCCCCCGGAGTAATAACACCAGGGCAATTTGGTCCGACAAGCCTGCAACCCATTGATTTTATGTGATCCTTTACAAGAATCATATCAGAAACTGGTATTCCTTCAGTAATAGTTACAATAAGCTTTATTCCGGCGTCAGCTGCCTCAAGAATGGCATCAGCGGCATATGCAGGTGGTACAAAAATCACTGATACATCGGCCCCTGTTTCAGTCACTGCATCCCTTACTGTATTGAAAACCGGAAGATCAAGATGTTTCTGGCCACCTTTACCGGGAGTAACTCCTCCGACAACTCTGGTTCCGTACTCAATCATCTGTGTAGCATGGAATGTCCCTTCACTCCCTGTAAATCCCTGAACTATAACTTTGGAATCCTTATTTAACAGAACGCTCATATATAAGATAGTTAGTTATTTATACAATTAAATACCAGGTTGTGCAATATAAGATTTACAATGATTGCTTCTTCAAAAATACCAAATAATTATTGGCTTTTAGCTATATTTGAGTGATAATTATCCCTAAGCCTGTATGTAAGGTGGTTAATATAGATCCTATATTATACATTGGAATTTCCCAATCGTTTTTTGCAGGATTGCTGATTGCTACAAGTAAACCGCAGTCTACAGCCAAGAGGCTGATGGCCTCCTGGCTTTTTCTGATATGTTTTGAGCTTGTATTCGCTCTCGTTAACAGCAATGTAATTGAAATGTATTCATTCTATTTCACTACATTCACCTACGGACCTCTGCTTTATCTGTATGTTATTTATATGACAAAGCCAGATAAAAAATTCAACCGGTATTCACTGCTCCACTTTATCCCTTTTGCAGTCTTCTTTACCGTATCTGTAATATTCAGAACAGAACCTCTTGTACGTGACCTCAGAAGCTTTTTTGTTCCTGATAAGCTTATATCATTAAGGATAGTGTATGGAATATGTTTCTTCCTGTCGATAACCGGCTATAGTGTACTATCCTTTATTGAAATAAAACGTCATCAGGATAACCTTAAAAACTTCGTCTCCTACACATCGGGTGTTTTAACTTTAAACTGGCTTAAAATAATTTCCATAAGTTTCTATCTGGCATATTTAATCATGTTCATTCTGGGGGGATTGAATATGATCGGTAATTATATTCCCTTTGATCCATATTTCGTGATTTTCGGATTTATTACTCTATTTACATTCGTATATAGTTTCTATGGAATAAAGCAACCTGTTATATTCGGCGGGAAGATTTTGCAAAATGAGGAGGAAAAGAAAGGGACAGAAAAGTATGTCAGAAGCGGACTAAAAGAGCAGCAGGCCAGGGCATATCTTGAAAAACTGATAACATTTGTTGAAGCAGAAAAGCCTTATCTAAACAGGGATCTCAGCATACATGACCTGTCACAGCTGACAGGGATTCCGCGCCACTATATAACCCAGATACTCAATGAGCTGCATGGAAAAAGCTTTTTTGCTTTTATCAACGAATACAGGGTTAAGGAGGTGATTTCCCTGTTTAAAGATCCGAAAAACAATAATTTCACTATTCTTGCCATAGCTTATGATTCAGGCTTCAATTCAAAAACGACTTTCAATTCGATATTCAAATCGCTGACAGGGTTGACTCCAGGCAAGTACAGGCAAAAACTTACCGGTATTTCCGGATAAAAAGTTCATCCCGCTCGTAACGGACAATATCCTCCCACTTTAAAGGTACGCGACAGACGGCTCAGACGACGCACTTTTTATTGTTTGATTACTTTACAATAAAAAGCAATTATGTTTTCAGGGAAAAAGTTACTCCTGTTAATAGCTTTCTTCTGTTTTTTCAGGTCGATATATTGTCAGACAGACACAGTTAATTTTTTCGCAGAAGATGTGTCAGGTAAAACTGAGATTTTTGGATTTGTGAGAGGTGGTTTCTATTCAGGACTTGATAAGGATGATGATAACAAGCCATATATTTCAAGCGCCTTCTCTGACCTGGCTCTTAAGATCAATACAGAAAACAATTTGAATTTCAGGGCTTTTGCTGATCTGAGATTCAGATATGGGGTTGAATTTCAGGAACCTGCAAATTCAATAAATATACGCGAAGGATACGCCAGGATTTATGGAAAGCGTTGGGATCTTACTGCCGGCCAGCAGATAATCAAGTGGGGAAAAGCCGATTTCACAAATCCTGTATCACGATTAAGTCCCCGGAATTACATTGTCAGATCGCCTGACCGCGAGGATATGGATATGGGTAATCTTCTTGCCGATATAAAAGTACATCCCTCTGATATTTTCAGCATTGAAGCCGCCCTGATCCCTTTTTACAGCTCCTCGGTGCTGATAATCGGCCCAATTCCTGTACCTGAATATGTGACAATAAATGGGATAAGCTCGCTTATAACGGACAAGGAGATGTTCAGTTATGGTTTAAAATCCGATTTGCACCTGCGAGATCTTGACGCGATCGTTTCATGGTTTGACGGGTATGATCCGATGCCAGGCGCAGAGCTGACAAATTTCAGCATCGATATGTCAGGAGAAATACCTGCACCTCTGATGGAACTCACCTTCAGACCATATAAAACAAGGGTGCTGGGCTTCGCCATCGAATCATCAGTCTCGTCTTTTGGTATCAGAGGTGAAGCGGCATGGTCTGATCCTTCTTTGTCATATCTGGAATATGAGTATGTGCCTTTGCCGGAAATTGCGTGGGTGGCAGGCGGAGATTATGCAACGGGAAACTGGAGGTTTTCAGTTGAATACAACGGAAAGAGTATCCTGGATTATATACCAGCTGAAGTAGAACCGGTTATAGGAGCAGAACCTGATTTTGCAGCTCATATCCGGCTCTTTGCAGATCCCGGCCTCGATCCGGCAGGTTATGTCAGGCAGCAGGTAAGTGCCTTCAACAGGCTATACAATTATCAGCTCGAGAGATATTATCATTCAGCAGGCATGAGAATTGAAGCTGATCTTTTGTACGGTAAGCTGGCTCCTTCAATAAATGCAATGTATAATTTCACATCACGTGATTTTATACTGCTACCTGAGATAAAAATAAAACCATCTGACAGGTTATCAATTGTTGCCGGATTTGAGTATTACAGGGGTATTGACGGTTCCCTTTATGAACTTGTTGATGATTTTATGAACAGTTTTTATGCAGCTATCAGGATCGATTTCTGACAGAATTACTGACTTTGTTATCCGGCGTCGCAGGGTAATAATAACTGTATGTCTCATCCTGGGGGCCGGATTTGGAATTCTAATCCCTTTTTCGGAAACCGATCCTGAGATCAGGAATTATGTTCCTTCCTCAATGCAATCAAGGATTGAAACAGATAAGATTGAGAGTGAGTTTGGCGTCCAGGATATGATAATTATATTATTCACAGACAGTTGTATTCTGGTAAAAGAAAACCTCGAGCAAATACGAAATATTGACAGAGCTTTATCGAGGATGTCAGGTATTTCCAACCGCACTTCCCCATTTACCGTACGAAGCATTAAAAGTGATGAGGGTATGATGGCAGCTGAGAGATTGATCGGGAAAATTCCTGCTGATAGTTTGGGAATGAGAAAATTACGGGAATCTATTTCAGGAAACAGGTTTGCCGAAGATATAGTTATCTCTTTTGATATGACCTCAGCATCCATCACCGCCTTCATTGATAACAGCATTCCTGAGACAGAAACTCTTGCAAGGATTGATTCAGTGCTCATGTCCTGTCAGAGCACCATGGGAATAAGGACAGGAGGTCTTCCATATATAAGGAAATATATAATGGAAGATGTCCGCAAAGATGCATTCCTACTGGTTCCACTGGCGCTGATTATCATACTTACCCTGCTTAAACTGACACTCGGGAGATGGCGGAGTGTTATAATGCCATTTTCGGTGGTTGTTATATCCGTTTTGATTAGTATGGGAATGATGCCATTGCTTGGCTGGAAAATGTCTATAATGACATTACTGGTCCCGGTAATATTGATAGCCGTGGCAAATAACTACGGTATATACCTGACTGCCAGGCACCAGGAAATAATGAAAGCTGAACCGGATCTGACAAAGCGTGAAATTCTTGTCAGATTATTCAGATCTTTGAATAAACCAATACTTTTCAGCGGACTTACCACAATTGCAGGAATCCTTGGTCTGTTGACTCATTCGATCGTACCGGCAAAATATGTTGGTATCCTTGCAGCTACAGGTGTAGCGATAGCTCTTGCGATGAGCCTCTTACTCATTCCGGCACTGATCTGTCAGTTTGGAACAGGCGCTGGCAACTCAGTCTCCTCAGGTGTAAAAAATGCTTTCATGGATGGTATCCTGAAAAGATTGTCACATTTGATAGTAAACTATCCGGGAAGGATACTCGTAATATCGGCTATAGCTACTATTCTGATTTCATCGGGTATTTTTATTCTCAGGATTGATACTAACCAGGAGAACTATTTTCCTGCTAAGCATCCGTTAAAGCTCGCCTCTGACCTGATAAACAAAAAATTCGGAGGTTCCCAGACAATATCAGTAATGATATCAGGAGATATCCTGGATCCACATGTAATGAATGGAATTGACAGGTTAACAAACAATATCGAAAATAAAGAAGGTGTCGGACGGGTATTTTCAATCTCCGTAGCTGTACGTGAGATGAGCAAAGCAATTTATACTGAAGAAGAAGATGGGTATAATTCTATTCCTGAATCGCGGGAAGCAATTGCACAAATGTTTGAGCTTTACAATATGAGCGGAGAGCCTGATGATTTTAAACAACTCATCAATCCCGAAAATACAAAGGCTCACATACTAATTAAACTTTCAGATGCAAGCAATAAAACAATCAGAGAAGTAAAGGAAGAGATTTCAAAGGTATCGGAATCTGTTCCGGCCTCAATAATAACAGGAGGTTATGCCATAATTATGGACGACTTTGCAGGATCTATAATGAGAGGACAGGCCTCCTCCCTGATACTGGCACTGGTTACTGTTTTTATCCTTCTCTCCATAATCTTCAGATCGTTTAAAGGCGGGTTGACCGGTTCAATTCCTCTGGCTGTCTCAATAGTGATTGCGTTTGGCTTCATGGGCATTACAGGCATTGCCCTTGACGCTGCAACTGCCTTATTATCTTCAATAATGATAGGTGTTGGAGTGGATTTTACAATTCAATACATATGGTGCTATAAAATATTCCGCAAAAAGAGTTTGGGCTGCGCTGAAGCCACAACAAAAGCAATCAAAACAATCGGACGGAGCATAATTATAAATGCGATCAGTGTTATGGCAGGATTTTCAGCCCTGATGTTTTCAGCCTTCACTTCTATAAGATTCTTTGGTTACCTGGTTTTTATTTCCATTGGAGCATGTCTTATAGGTGCAATACTTATAATACCAGCTATTATAATGAGATTTAAACCATCATTTATCGAAAAATCATATTGAACCTATTAAACAAAACGAATATGAAAAAAGCAGTAATTCTATTATTAATAATTCTGCCGGTTATTAAGGCAGCGGCTCAGTTGCCTGATCCGGAAGAAATAATGAATAAATCCAGGGAATTAAGCCTGGTGGGTGCATTGAGCGCTAATATTACGCTCACGATAACAGAAAAAAATGGCAGCAACAGGTTAAGAACAATTTCCATGTCAACCAAAAGTTATCAGGAAGGTGTTGAGAAAAGGTTCCTAAAATTCCTTGATCCTCCTGATGTCAGGGGAACTTCAATGCTTATTGTCGATAATAAGGTTGCTGCCGATGAGATGTGGATCTATCTGCCGGCTTTGAAAAAGACCAGACGCATTGTAAGCACGGAGAAAGGTAAAAGCTTCATGAATTCCGAGTTCTCGAATTCAGATATGGCATCTCCTCCTCTCTCCGATTATGTTTATAAACATACTCCCGAATCCGGGAAGAATAATCAATACATTATCGAAAGTATTCCGGCAGATGAAGACAAAGCTGATGAATATGGGTACACAAGGAAAATCAGCTATATAGTAATGGACAGTTATCAGATATCAAGGATGGAGTTCTATAATTTCGATAATGAGTTGTTTAAAATAATAGAAATAAAAGGTATTCATGTGTTTGCAGAAGGAAGATATACCATCAGCAATATGCTTGCCACTAACCTTTTAACCAATAGGAAATCAGAAATCAAAATGACTAATATAAGTGAAAGCGCTAAGGTTGACGATTCTGTTTTTACCCTGCAGAATCTGGAGAGATGAATACAATAGGTTAAAGACAAAGTAATGTAAGGAGGTACCTCTGGAGGGGTAAGGGGCATAGCCGTCAACCTAAGACTGTTGTTTCTAAAAGGAGTAGTATAAGTTTCCCCTCCTTTTCAAGGAGGGGTGGCCGGGATGCCTGATTATCTGATGTTTACAAAGTTTATTTCCCGGCCGGGGTGGTTGATTTAATTAGTTCTTTTTACTATTATATCTATTAATAACAAAACATCTTCAACAGTAAGTACTTTAAAACCTTGTGGGAGATGTTAGAATCAAAGAAACTTGAAGGAAGAAAATCCAGAAGACAATACAGTGTTAGCAGTTACTTTGTTGACTTCTGTTGTCCTTCAAATCAACCACCCCGGCCGCTATGAACCTTTGCAATATATAGATTATCATTGTGTTGCGGCCACCCCTCCTTGAAAAGGAGAGCCTGCCCCGCTTCGGCGGGGGGAAACTTCAATATCCTAACTGCATCTCAATATTTAAATCCGTTTGCTTTTATTGATCTTCCTGAAAATCCTTTTTCAGACTCCTGGGTTGACGGCCTTGTTTTAGGGATGTTAACGGATTCTTACATATTTCATTTTCTGCACCTCAATTAAGTTTCATACATTTGTTGTGTTTCATTGAAAACTTATGATCAGATCTGAAGAGACAATATGTGCACCGGCGACAGGCATCAGTGGTGCAATTTCTGTAATCAGGGTAAGCGGGCTGGAAAGCCTGGGCATTGTCAGCAAGATATTCTTTCCTTCAGATAAAGCTGTTAACATTCTGAATAATAAAGGATTTACAATTGTTTACGGAGATATTCGTTCCGGAGATGAAGTAATTGATGAGGTACTGGTAAGCATTTTCAGATCACCTCACTCCTACACAGGGGAAGACTCAGTTGAAATATCCTGTCATGCGTCAACATATATTATCAAAACGATACTGGAACTTCTTATCAGTAGCGGAGCCATCCTGGCATTGCCCGGTGAGTTCACCCTGCGGGCATTTATGAATGGAAGGCTTGATCTGTCACAGGCAGAAGCAGTTGCTGATGTTATTGCATCTTCTACAGGCAGTGCTCACAGGATTGCCATGAATCAAATGAGAGGAGGATTCTCGGCTGAGATAGCAAAGCTCAGGTCTGAGCTTCTTAATTTTGCGTCACTCATTGAGCTTGAACTGGATTTTGGTGAAGAGGATGTGGAATTTGCTGACAGAAAGGATTTAAAGGATATTGTTGTCCGTGTTAAGAATCTGGCTGACAGCCTTTCAGAATCATTCAGGATCGGTAATGCTGTTAAGAATGGTATCCCAGTTGCTATTGTTGGTAAGCCAAATTCCGGCAAGTCTACCCTTCTGAACTCTCTCCTTATGGAGGATAAGGCAATAGTTTCCGATATTCCTGGAACCACCCGTGATACAATAGAAGATACAATTGTAATAGAGGGATTAGAGTTCAGATTTATTGATACCGCCGGTTTACGTGAGACAACTGATGTAATTGAATCAATGGGTATTAAAAAAACCTTAGAAAAGATAGATCAGGCTTCGGTCATACTGCTTATTGATGAAATATCCGATTCGGCCGGGCAGATAAACAAGAGAATAAATGCCATCAGGGAAAAGATCGGGGAGACAGAAAAAAGGCTGATCGTTCTTATAAACAAAACTGATGAAGCGTTACCCGGACAGGAGGATGAGTTAAGGGGAAAGATTGATATTTCATCATCAGAGACGATGCTGTTTATTTCCGCACGGGAGAAACTGGGACTTGAAATCCTCCGGAAAGAACTTAGTGACCGTGCCATAAAGAATAAGATCAATTCGGATAGCGTAATAGTCACTAATATAAGACATTATGAAGCTCTGGCCAAGGTCTCCTCAAGTCTCGGCAGAGTGCTTGAAGGATTGGATGAAGGAATACCTGATGACCTTATTGCCACAGATATAAGGCAGGCAATACATTATCTGGGAGAGATTACAGGGATAATAACCACTGATGAAATTCTGGGCAACATCTTCAAAAATTTTTGCATCGGAAAGTAACTGCTCCAAAACTAATATCAATGAATCATTAATAAGCTTACTCATTGAAAAACTCTTGAATTGCATCTTCTCCCAGGTCGAGAATGCCTTCGGATAGCCCCTTTTTAAAACTCAGAACACCAAGCATCTTTATGTTCAATGGTGCCTGTTGAAACCATGTTAATGATCGAAACATTACGTTTTTGCCCAATCCTGTAAATACGGCCAATTCGTTGTTCAAGGAGCTGGCTGACGGAAAGTGAGATGAATGATCTGGAAATAATTGGTCTGATTTGTAAAACGATAAAAAATAAAGGCTGAACAATTAATTCTGTTCAGCCTTTATCAGCTATCAAAATATCGGAACGGTTAAAACCGATAAGCTAAGGTTAGCAATCCCATATGGGCATTGTAGCCCGGAGCAAGATAACTGCCCATACTAACCAAACGGTTACCCCAGCGGTTGTCTCTCGAAGTATCGCGAAGGAAATACTCGCTGCCAACTTGCTCTACCCAGGGACCATTTGCTCCTTGAACCCAATCCTGAATAGAATATTGATCGTAGCTATACTGCAGACCAACAATCAGATTTTTCAAAACATTGTATTCTAAAGATATATTAAATATGTACTGGTTATACTTTGACTCCTCGGGGTCATTAAATCCGAACGCGAAGGTTTCCCATGCCTGACCAATAAATGCAGCATCAGAGCCATAACCACTATAATCCATTTCCACTGTGGCCAGGGACACACTAAAATCCATCTCCATCCGCAGTTTGTCCGGAATAAATTCATGATTTAATCCCATACCAAAAGTGTTGTTGACCTCATCGGTACTTGTATTGTAAATACGATTGGGATCAGACCATGGCCCTAGCTGATTGGGGGCTTGAATTGCCGGACTGCTTGGCTGATTACGTGCATTTTCGTTAAAAACCAGTCCGCGATGGTCATAATTGGCAAGTTCGCGGTCGGCAAACAGTGACAGGGTCCATTTTTCATTTGGCATAAATTGAATATTTACCGTCACATTTTGCCTTTTATCATCGAGCAGACCTAATTGTTCACCTGGTGTAAGTGTATTGGCATCGCCTGGGTTTGGCAATGTCACAATGGTGTTTGCCATTGGCGCAGTCTTTTCAACGTTTGAATCGTAATCGGTATTGTTAAAACGATAGGAAGCGCTAAAATCCAGTTTATCAAAGGCTATATAAGCGGCAGAAAACTTAAATTCATTACGTTTCCGGTCCGAAACGTCGAATTTGCGGAGATCAGGATGGTTTGCAAACAGGAATTGAGGATTGTCAGGATGAGCAATCATATCGTTGAAATCATACCAATAGCTTTGGCTGGTGATATTGTAGTTGTAATCCTTCCCATTTCGGTCGCCATACAAATAGCTGGCTGTTAAAGAAAGCCGTTGGGTTGGCCTTGAACGAAGGGTTGCATTCAAAATATTTTCATCCGTATCAGCTTCACGGAAATCCCTGGAGATAACTTCTTTAGCAATTTGTAATCCAAGGTTAGTGTGCCAGAAACGCAGATAGTGCCTTAAGTCAATCCCATATTTCTGTTTCCCATAAGCGTATGCCAGGTTATATCTCTTATTTAAGTCGCTCACAGTACCATTTGTATTAGCGGCATCCTGAGTCACATACCTCCATTGGTCGGTAGGCGTATTGTTCTCGAGTTTGTAATAGCGCATGTAGGCCCGGATATTAAGCCTTTCGATGGGATTTATGGTGTATTCCATGTCGAACCTGATAGTGCGCATTTCTGCTTCAGCCCGGAGACGGGGCAGTTTACTCACATCGTTCCAGTTCTTACCATCTCCAACACCAGCTAACAAGTCGCCGCCAAGAGTACTGTAACTATATGGCAATAATTCCTGATTTTGTTTCATGCTTCCCAAAGCAACATTAGCATTAAAACGACTATCGAGTGGTAAATCAATTCCCGCATAAAACGAAATGCTGTTTGAAAAATTGTCGGGACCAAGTGCACGTTGACCAAAGTTCGAAATATTCCGTGGCGTTCCTGCTACCGAAGCAATATAATCTTTACCAGCATCCGGAGCAAAAAAGAGATTTTCCCATCGTAATGTCGGTATTTTGTTTGTGAAATTAGAAAAGATGTAATCCAACTTAAGCTGGAAGAATTTCTTGTTAAAATTAGCACTCGCATGAATTTCGCTGACATTGTATTTCATTGGATCAGGTAGTTGAACGTTGAGCGTGCGAGGCGGCCTGTCTCCTAACGTGCCATTCGTATAGCGGGTTCCTGCTCTTTGTTCATTCATAAAATTGACACCAATTTTTAATCCCTTGAAACTTGGCAGATTTAAAGCTACCGATGTCCGGTCACGTTGGGTTCCAAGTTTTACCGGCAACAACAATGGTGAACTCATGTATTTGGACAAGAGATTATCGTTTATGGCCATTTGTCCGACAGTAGGTACAAGCGAGGGTGTACCGGTAGCATCATCACCGTCCTTTGTTATACCTGAAAGAGCCGGTAAGGCGTAAAGACCGTTGCCACCATCCATGTAAGGTGTCATCGCCTTATTACTTAGGTGATGCGGAGTACCGCTGTAGTTGACCACCAAATTCCAGCGACTTTTTACATTGCCAATACGAAAGAGAATATCCTGATCCTTTCGAAAAACTTTATTTCCTTCGGCATCTAAAAACAAACCGTTTTTTTGATTAAAAAGGTTGAAATATAAGTTATGTAAATAGAATCCATCCCGTAGATCACGATATTCGTTGAATTTACTTGAATTGTTATCTATATTGATTATACTGAAACCTGGTGTAATTCCTGCGGATACCCGGATTGAATCCTGAGCGAATGCATTAATGCTAAATGTGATAAAAAATAAAACTGGCGCTAAGTATTTTGATTTTTTCATTTTGACTCCTCATTATTATCTGGTTAATTTTGTTCCTGAGGGGTGATTAGAACCATGTACGCTCACATGGCAATTAACGCAGCCATTCCCGTATGGCGTACTTACCCTGTTATAGCGGTACTGATTGATATGCCCGCCATACTGGTGGCAACTTACACACAAGGTAGCGCTTTGTGTAACGAGCAAATTTTTATTATTTGTACCATGAGGATCATGACAAGTCATACAGTTTTCCCGCGCTGGTGCATGCTCCCAAAGGAAAGGTCCGCGTTTTTCCTGATGGCAACTGTAGCAAGTCTCGTTCACGTTACCTTTCACCAACATTCCGCTTCCGGGAGCGCCGTGTGGATTATGGCAGGAAGAGCAATCAACTTTACCTTCCTTCACAGGATGGCGCGAATTTCTGCTCATTTTTGCTGCAACATCTTTATGGCAACTGGAACAAAGCTCTAATTGATTAGCTCCTGATAACAATGCAGACTCAGACCGTTTTTCCATTACTTTATGGCAGGATACACAACCTACTTCGGCAGTTTTATGCAAACTGGTTTTCCAATGCATACGCTCGCCTCCCTGATGGCATTGCATACAAACAGCGGAGAATTGTTCCACCGAAAATTTCAGGCTTTGGTCGGGTTCCTCTGCATGTTTGCTACGCGGGCCATGACATGCTTCGCAATTGGCAACTTCCAACGAACCTTTGGGGTTTTGCTCAAATATGCGCCCATGTGCTGTTTCCATGTATTTTCCATGAATATCATCATGGCATTCTAAACATGATATCGTGTTCCTGACGAAAGTCGCACCTTTAAAAGCGGCATTCAGTTTTGCCCAATCAAGTTCGCCGTGATCGGATTTCACTTGCCCTCGTGAGGGAATGCTTAAAAGCATCGATATAAATAAAAGGCTTAAAATGATGATGTAACTGGATTTACGCTTCATATGTGGTATAATTTGTTACACGAATTAATCATATTTGTGCAATAAAGATAACTTCTTATTTTTATTTATTCATTTATTTGCATAACGTAAAAAGTAAAAAAGTTAACAAATTTTACTACTTTATTAATTTTAGACTTGATATAAAGTATATGGATAACAAACACATTGATACGAAGAATAAACTTGATTATGGGTTGACATTTAAGATTTCCCGATTCAAAGAACAGATCAAGAAAACCAAACCGCACAAGCACGACGAATATTACGAACTGATATTCCTTAGCGAAGGCGAAGGTTTTCATTGCATCGAATCGGAAAAATATATGGTCTCAACCCCAGAGTTTTATTTTCTTAAACCGGGACAGTTGCACTTCTGGCAGTTTACTTCAATCCCAAAAGGTTTTGTTATTCTTTTCAAAGATTCTCAATTCGATGGTGTAAAAGAAAGTGATTTGATTGACCTTTACAGACAATTAAGCGAAAACACGAGAATCAAAATTCAAAAGGAAATATATTCAGAGCATATTTTAACTGAAATCCTAGGTGAATATAGCCAGAACACTGACTATTCAGAACAAATTATTCATGGATTGCTTAAAGCGTTGTTTGGAAAACTCTTGCAATTATCAAAAAATAATCCTCACAAATCGAACTTACCTCTATCTCTTTTTAACAATTTTCAGCATCTTTTAGTAAAGGAGTGTCCCCGACTTCATAAAGTAAATGACTATGCGGATTTACTAAATACAACACCTCAAAATCTGAATACAATTTGTCGTAAACACGCTGGTAAAAGTGCAAGTGAATTGATTACAGCCCAAGTTTTACTTGAAGCAAAACGATATATTCTGCATACTGATAATACCATTAACGAAATAGCAGACATTCTTTCATTTAATGATGCTTCTTATTTTGTCAAATTCTTTAAAAAAGCAGAAGGATTAACGCCTGTTATGTTCAGACAAAAGTATTTTCAATAATACCAAATTTACATTCATTCTTACCATAACCATCATCTTAATGCTATATATTTTTGTATTCTATAAAATGCAGCATGGTGGAAATTGTAATTATTTGTTTGGCAGCCTTTTTAACTGCCATTCTCACTTTTTTTTCCGGTTTTGGACTTGGGACAATATTACTTCCTGTTTTTGCTATCTTTTTCCCGGTTGAGATAGCAATAGCCTTAACGGGTGTGGTTCATTTTTCAAACAACCTTTTTAAAATCGTTTTGGTTGGCAAAAACACAGATAAATCAGTTTTGATAAGGTTTGGTATCCCTGCAATTTTAGCGTCATTCTTCGGAGCATGGCTGCTTCTCAAAATAACAGTTTTGCCCTCGATTCTTCAATATCAAATGTGGGGTAAGGAATTTGAGATAACACCTGTGAAACTAATCATTGCAATACTATTAATTGTTTTTTCGATTCTTGAAATTGCACCATCTTTTCAAAAAATTCAGTTTGGCAGAAATAAACTTGTATTCGGTGGCATCTTAAGTGGCTTTTTTGGCGGTTTGACCGGGATACAAGGAGCCATCCGGAGTGCATTTCTTATAAAAAGCGGATTGTCAAAAGAAGCCTATATTGCAACGGGCGTTGTAATTGCCTGTTTGGTTGATTTTACAAGACTTTCGGTTTATGCTTCAAGATTTACTGCATCGAATCTGCACGAAAACCTTACATTACTAATTTCGGCAACCTTAGCGGCAGTTACAGGCGCATTCATTGGTAGCAGATTGCTTAAAAAAATAACATTGAGGTTTATTCAGGTGTTGGTTGCGATAATGCTTATGCTTATTTCGTTTGCTTTAGGTTTTGGAATAATTTAAAAATCTGATTATGAATACCTTTAGAAATCCATAATGACTGTTGCCCTCTTCAATTTACACCTAAACTATAAACATCTATCACAATATCATTGAACCATTATGCTTAAACTGGTAAACCGGGCATTTAGCCGGGCATACATGCCTGTATCCCTGAAATACGTTTCATTAGTGGCTTATATAATATTAATAATTACAGGGCTTGCAGCTTATTCAACCGATGCTGCTTTTTTAAAAGAGTTGCGGAATACAAATCTTGGAAACCTTATTGTATGGTCGTACTGGTGGCCGGCCATTGTCTTTCTGGCAATCTTTTTCGGCCGTATCTGGTGCATGATTTGCCCCGTAGAAATTATTACCACATTTTTTGCTAAAATCGGACTGAAAAGGAAACGTCCTGCCTGGCTCTTATCAGGTTGGGCAATTACGGTATTTTATATACTCATTCTTTTTGTCGGGATTCAGGGGTTTGCTATCCATCGAAACCCCTTCTTCATGGCTGTTTACCTGCTCACTATTGTTGGAGTCTCGGTTATCATTGGAAGTATTTACGAGAAAAACACCTTTTGCCGCTATGTTTGTCCGGTAGGTTATTTACTTGGCATGTATTCAAAGCTCTCATTCCTTGGCTGGCGGGTGAAGGACAGGCAAACATGCGAAAGCTGCAAAGACAAATCCTGCATTCATAAAAACTATCGTTATAGCCTGAACTATAAAAGTTGCGGGGTTGATTTATACCCGGCTAAAATTGAAGATAATGCAAATTGCATCCTTTGTGCAGGTTGTTTGAAAACATGCAGCAAATACCAGTCGGAGCCCAACGCCAATAGGCCAAATCCACAATTAACATACATCGGCTTTGCTAATGATCTATTTAACCTGAAACCATTAAAACTGGCAGAAATGTTTTTTATGCTTATCGTTTCAGGATTTGTCATATCAGAGATCTGGTCGGAATGGCCGGTTACGGATGGATATCTCGGTTATCTTCCCGGATTGGTAAAATCCGCGATTCATGTTGAGAACTCAATGTTATTTGGATTTGTAAAAGCAGTTATAATTTTCTTCATAATACCCTTGTTCATCTGGTTAATTCCTTTTCTGGTCTCCAAACTATCAGGGGCAACTATAGCATTAAAGGAATATTTACTGACTTATGGTATAGCATTTATTCCAATCATTGCAGCAGCACACCTCGATAAAGCCATCCTGAAAACCACTTCCAGGTTGCCATATTTCGAACATCTCTTTTTCGATGTTACCGGGATAACCACAGCCCAACAGATTATTGACGGCAAAATCAAACTGTATGACAACCCGGTTTGGCTGAATATAATGGTATCCGTGCTGTTAACTTTGGTGATGGTCGCAGGTATCTGGCTAAGTATAAAGGTTATAAAGCGGATGAACATGAAAGAAAGGAAAACTGCTTCAAAAAGCCCGTTGTATCTTATACCTGTTATTTACGGGAGCATCTTTTTATCCATGATTATCGCCTGGCGATGGTTTTAATAATACGGATACCATGAGATACAGGGACAGTAAATATCAATTGGATAAGAATGTTGAATTGGACGAAGCATTTTTGAAAGTGTTGATACAGAGAAATATGATGAGGCAAAATCTACTCCAAAAAAGAGGGAACGAGGAAGCCAAAAGCAAAGTACGGTTATGGTGATGGCATCAACAGTACACGAATTTGAGAAAACCAAAAAGTTCAATAAACCTACCAAATTCCGATTTGTCAGGATGTTAGTGGTTGATAATCTTAAAGGGCAAACAGTGGGTGAAAAGTTGCGGAGAACATTAAATATGACATAAAGCGGACAATGCTATGAAAAGCAATGTCCCGGGTTAATTCAAATTTTAAATAAAAATCTCTCTCTTATAAACTTCTTAAAAATCCTATAAAATCACACTGCTTACTGTGGTTAGAATTTTTCTGCCGCAATCACTTGTCTTTTTTTATAAATTGTTTTACTATTAACTCAGTCAATAAGGCCGGACGGAATGGTTTTGAAATATAATCATTACATCCGGCCTCTATTGCCTTTTCTCTGTCACCAGTTAGTGCTAAAGCTGTTTGTGCAATAATGACCACGTCTTTGTTAAATTGTCGTATTTGCCTGGTGGCTTCATATCCGTCCATTTCAGGCATTCGAATATCCATCATAACCAAATCGATATCAGGGTTATTGCGGCAAGCTTCAACAGCTTCAACTCCTGTTCTTGCTTTTAAAACTTCCTGACCAAATATTTTAACGAACCTTGTAATGAGCAGACTCGATATTTCGTCGTCTTCGGCAATTAATATTTTGAGGTTTTTAATCTGGTTCTCTGTTCCATCAGCCGAAACAACATTTTTAGTGCTATTTTTTTCTTTTGGTTCACCATTGTAAGGAATAGTAAAAGAAGATATTGAGCATTTCCCTTCTTCGCTTTCTTCGGCGTGTTTTTTGGCTTTAATTAACTCTGCTGCCTGTTTTTCTTTCTCGTCGTTTTGAAAAGAAAGTTCTTTATCAGCAATGATTAACTCATCCGATTTTCTTATTTTATCAATATCCTGTCTCGACAAAGTTGTTTGTCTTCTCATTTTTTATAATATTTAATACCTCACCGGACCCAATTAAGTCAATTATAAAAACGTCAGCGTGGGTCTTTAACCAATATCTGTTACAGAGGTACTGGTATACCCACACTCACAAATAAGGAAAGCCCACGCCTTTGACGTGAACGTTTCGCTTATTTACCTGTGAGTATTGAAAATTACCAGTTTTCTGTAACAGGAAAACAGCTAACGCTTCGATTAATTATATTCAAATATATGAAATATTAGTATAAATAAAATATTGTAACTTTATGGAAACTCCTAAAGTACAAAATACTCTTACCTCTCTTATGTAGCTTCTTTTTCAAGCACTTCACAAATTATTTGTAATATTATATTTTATGAGTATCGGGAATCTTGCATATATACCTATTGATTTTCTTCGTTTACCCCCACCCCATGGGGAGCGAAGAACCGACGACGCGAAGCGGAGGAGCTCGACGAAGTCAAAATCAATTTACTCCCCTTGGGGATGGGGTAAATAAATTGATTTTCAAGTGATTTGGTATAATTTGTTCATGATTACCGATAGTCATTTAAATAAAAAATGTGCAGATGTTTGTCTATTGACTATATAGAGTATGTTTTCACCTCCTTTTGAAAATTATTTTATATATAAATCTCAATTATTCAATAATTCTATTGAATAATTGAATAATTCTTTTTATCTTTGCACTTCAACAAAGTTTAAATACAATGGAAGGCAGAGAATTCAAGGATGCAATGTACGATGGGCTTTCAAAAGTGCTTAAAGCACTTTCTAATCCATTTCGCTTAGAAATAATTGAAATGCTTTCGCAGGGTGAAAAAAGTGTGGAAGGTATAGTACAAACTACAAACCTCTCAATAGCTAATGCATCTCAACACTTACAAGTATTGAAAAACAACAATATCGTTAAATCCCGGAAAGAAGGGCACTATGTTTACTATTCCCTGATCAGCGATGATTTCCTTTCATTATATCAACATGTAATTAAGTATGCGGTAAAAGAAATCGCTGAACTTGAGAAGATAATGAACCGTCAGCGGGAAGACAATAACTCGCAGAATGCTGTTAGGCTTGGTGAACTGGAACAAATGATTGAAGCCGAAAATATATTACTGCTGGATGTTCGCCCATCAATTGAATTTGAATTCGGGCATATCACCGGAGCTGTCTCAATCCCCATGAGTGAACTGATGGCCAGCCTGAAAAGCATAGCCATAGACAAAGCGATTATTGCCTATTGCCGCGGGCCATTTTGCGTTCTGGCCGACGAAGCTGTAAAACTCCTGAAAGAACAGGGATACCAGGTCCGCCGATTGGACGAAGGTTATCCGGAGTGGAAAATGAAACAATTAGAAAGCAATCAAATAAATTAAGCGTATGAAAACAATTATAATTATTGGAGGCGGGGTTGGCGGAATTGTAACCGCTAATGAACTTAGCAACTGCCTAAACAGGGAGCACAAAATTATCCTGATCGAAAAGAATAAAGAACACACGTTCGCTCCTTCCTATTTATGGCTAATGAACGGCGACCGTAAGAAAAAACAAATAAGTGTCCCTCTCAAATCGCTTCTGAAGAAGAATATTGAAGTAGTAAATGCCATTGTTAATGAAATTGTCCCGGCTGAACAGAAAATAAAAGCGGATGAGAAAGAATACCATTATGATTTTCTCGTAATAGCGCTTGGCGCCGATTTAGCGTTTGAAAAAATTCAGGGTTGGGATGAAAGCGCTCATACCTTCTATACATTTGAAGGTGCGGCAAAATTACATGAAACGCTGAAAAACTTTTCGGGCGGTAAGGTTGCACTGGTAATTTCATCAATGCCATACAAATGCCCCGGTGCCCCGCACGAAGGGGCAATGCTTATTGAAGATTTTCTCAAATCAAAAGGAATTCGGGAGAAAGTTGAAATCAACCTTTTTACCCCTGAGCCACAACCTTTGCCTGTTGCAGGACCGGAACTTGGTAATGCGGTCAAAAGCATACTCGACAAGAAAGGAATCCGTTTCCATCCGTCGATGCAGCTTAATTCGGTTGACACAAAATTAAAACAACTGTTTTTCAATGGGAAAGATACTTATGAATATGATCTGCTCATCGTTATTCCACCTCACCAGGCTCCCGGGGTTATTCGCACATCAGATTTGGCGAATGCAAACGGCTGGGTAGATGTGAATCCGGCATCCCTTCAAACAAAGTATGAAAACGTTTTTGCCATTGGGGATATTACATCTATACCTTTGCCCGGCAGATGGATCCCGGATAAACCGATGATGCTGCCCAAAGCCGGGGTTTTTTCTCATTTGCAGGCTGATGTTGTTGCAAAAAATATTGTTAAGAAAATCAGAGGTGAAAATGCTGATGAAAAATTCTGTGCCGATGGATATTGTATGCTGGAAGCAGGTGAAGATTTGGCAGGATTTGCTTATGGCGATTTTTTTGGAGTTCCGCATCCAAAAGTCAGTCTTAAAAAAATTGGCAAGAAATGGCATATCGGAAAAGTACTTTTTGAAAAATGGTGGCTTAGTCCGTTTGGTTTTAAAAAAGTATTCTATAAAATTTTTCTTCAATCTGGCGGCAAGTTAACCGGTATTCCAATTAAACTTTAGTGAAATACTTTTTGAAAAAATGGTTTTGATCCAAATGGTTCTAAACCAACAAAAACAGATTAAGATGAAAAAACCGGTTTATCTCGACTATAACGCCACCACCCCGGTTGATCCGGAGGTTGCAAAAGAAATGATTCCGTATATTCAAACCTTCTTTGGCAATCCTTCCAGTTCATATTCAATTGGAAGAGACAACAAGGAAGCTGTTAACAGGGCAAGAAAGCAGGTAGCTGACTTAATAAATGCCAATCCTGAAGAAATCATTTTTACCAGCGGCGGTACTGAGTCAAACAATCATGCCATACAAGGTGTCTCACTAGCAAATAAAGAAAAAGGAAAGCATATTATAACTTCATCAATTGAACACCCGGCAGTAACAGAAGTTTGCAAGCATCTCAATTCAATGGGATATGAAATTACATGGCTCCCGGTTGATATGAAAGGAACAGTAAATCCTGAGGATGTTGAAAATGCTATTCGATCGGATACTGTGCTGATTACCATAATGCAAGCTAATAACGAAGTAGGTACAATTCAACCAATTCAGGAAATTGCCGCTATTGCAAAACAAAAAAAAATAGTTTTTCATACAGATGCGGCTCAATCCGTTGGAAAGATTAAAGTTGATGTTAATACGCTTGGTGTTGATTTACTCTCTATAGCCGGTCATAAATTATATGCTCCAAAAGGTATTGGCGCAATCTACATCAAACAGGGCACCAAAATTGAAAACCTGATGTATGGGGCCGGACAGGAAAAAGGAATCAGACCCGGAACTGAAAATGTACCTTACATCGTTGCCCTGGGAAAAGCATGTGAAATAGCACAGAGAGATCTTGAAATAAATAACGCACATATGTATCGGATGCGGGAAAGGCTTATATCAGGATTGCGACAAAAATTAGGTTCAATAGTTAAACTTAATGCCGATTTAAAAAACTGTCTGCCAAATACCCTGAGTATCGCATTCGAGAAAGTCGATGCTCATGCCCTTACATCACTGATCGGAAATGAAGTATTTATTTCAACCGGCTCGGCTTGTCATGCTGATTCAGTTGAAATATCATCTGTTTTAAAGGCCATGAACATTGATATCAAAATTGCGACATGCACTGTTCGAATTTCAACAGGTAAATACACAACCGATAAAGAAATTGACATGGCTATTGGGGCAATTTCAGATAAAGTCCTGAAACTTACTAACTGAAAATCAATCTTTAATTATGATAATTATGAATAAATCAATCATTTTCCTGACACTTTTTCTTTCTCTTTTTCTTTCGTTAAATAGTTGCTCAAATGATTCCTCTCCAGTGGAAAATAAGAAGCAACTATCAACTTCAATCGGCATGGTAATTTATTCCAATGATGTTGAAACTGTATGGAATGCCTTAAGGCTTGCTAACTATTCAAAAACCCAGGGCGATACTGTTCGTATATTTCTATTGGGAAAAGGAGTGGAAGTAGATAATTTGGTTAAAGAAAACAAAGATTTAAATGAACAGGTAGACACTTTTTTGGAAAAGGGAGGAACAATACTTGGTTGTGGTACCTGCTTACAAAGCAGAAACAATAATGAACCAGAGGTATGCAAATTCTCTTCACTTAAAGATTTGTACGAACTCATTCGTGAAAATACGATTGTTTTAACATTTTAAATTAATGAATTCACTTTCCATCGATCTGGGAAATAATATTTAATATAAATTTCTAAACCCAAAAAAAATGAAAAAAGTTTTAATCCTAATCAATGATGCTCCTTATGGGACGGAAAAAGCGTATAACGGTTTACGTCTGGCTATGCAAATTCAAAAAGATTATGAAGTCACCGATTTGTGTGTATTCCTTATGGCTGATGCTGTTACATGTGCATTACCAAATCAGAATACGCCAAACGGGTATTACAATATTGAAAGGATGTTGAAAGCAGTTTTAATGAAGAAAGGCAAAGTAAAACTATGCGGGTCATGTGCTGATGCCCGTGGAATTAAAGAAATGAAACTTGTCGAAGGAGCAGAGATGAGTACAATGAAAGAACTAACACAGTGGACAATTGAAAGTGATAAGGTTATAACATTTTAGAAATGGCACACAACCCTTTCGATAGCCTTACTTTAGAATATGAAAAATGGTTTATTGAAAATGGAAATCTCTTCCAGTCTGAATTACTTGCGTTAAAGCAGGTAGTTCCGGTTGGGAAAAAAGGTGTTGAAATAGGAATTGGCAGTGGAATCTTTGCCGAAAAACTGGGTATTCAATCTGGTATTGATCCCTCAGAAAAAATGTTAGCTATCGCACGCAAAAGAGGAAGAAATGTTGTGAAGGGGGTAGCTGAAAATTTGCCTTATCCTAATGCCTCTTTTGATTACGCTACCTTTATTACATCGATATGTTTTATTGATAATCCCGGAAAGGCAATAATGGAAGCCCATCGTATATTAAAACCGAAGGGAGAAATTATTATTGCAATAATCGACAAAGCCACTACGTTTGGGAAGTTCCTTGAAAAAGGCAAAGAAAAAAGCAAATTTTATAAGCATGCAAATTTTTTCGCTGCTTCTGAGATTATTAATCTTGTAGAATCAAAGCATTTTAATGTAACCGATATTTATCAAACACTGAAAAACCCGGGCAACACTGAAATTGAACAGCCAGTACAGGGATTTGGGAAAGGAAGTTTTGTTGTAATTAAAGGGGTAAAATAAATGCAGATTTAATGAGTCAAAGCACCCATCTCTTCAATTTATGGAATACTCCCAGACACTTCAATTCTGCATCAAAACAAATTTTCGTTAGTTAGGCATATACGAGTTGCACTACCTTAAATTGTCCGTTTCAGGCAAATAAATGTCCGCTTTAGTCGAATTTTGTGTATTTTATCAACTTCAGGCTTTACCTTTGTGTCACTATGAAGCCGGATTCAAATATTAACAGACTTTTTAAGATTGCAATTTATACATCACCGTTAATTGGCATCTTAGCCATTACTCCCATTTTCATCCATAAAGCGGTATCGGTTAGTATCTTTCCCAAAGCTGTGCTGATCATTACTTTGGCAACTTTATCAGTCTGGTGGTTAAACATATTTCTGTTTTATGTGTCTGAAAATATTAAAGCATTTAAATATAGCAGAGTTCTAAGATATATTTTGAGTTATGTTATTTCAGTAATCATAATTATAGCTGCAATGAGAATGCTCAGATTATGCTTTTACAGCCAGCTTGATATTCCGGCTATGAATTTCAGACATGCTCCATTTGCTCCTTCTGTTCTTGGCTTATCAATTAATACTGTCATTCTAATCATTCAGGATTTGATTTTAATAAGAGGTAAGCAGACCGAAATTGAAATCGAAAATGCCCGGTTAAAATTAAAAAATACTGAGGCATTGAATCAGCAATTGAAGCAGCAGATACATCCTCATTTTCTTTTCAATTCACTTAATACATTAAAATCGCTTATTAATAAATCGCCAGAGGCTGCTGAAGATTATCTTGTAAAACTGTCAGATTTTCTACGAATTTCCATATCGGCAGGAGAAGAGAATGTTGTTAGGGGAAGTGGTGAGCTGAAATTGTGTCTTGATTACCTGGAGATGCAAAAGATAAGGTATGCCGGAGCTTTGCAATTCAGCATAGATATTCCTGATGAACAACTGGGATCAGGATTTATTCCCGTATTTTCACTGCAATTATTAGCTGAAAATGCGATAAAGCATAATGCCCTGACCAATGAAACCCCTTTGAAGATTAAAATCCGATATGAAGATGGTCGTATTATTGTAAGTAATAACATCCGAAAGAAATTAATATCAGAGTCATCCCCCGGATTGGGATTAATTAATCTTGCAGAACGTTACAATATTTTATCAGGCGATGAAATTATCATTAGAAACTCAGAGGATCAATTTTCAGTAAGTATAAAAATTCTTACCGATGAAAATAGTAATTATAGAGGATGAAGAACTGACAGCAAATGACCTTGCTGTTACCATTCTGAAAGTTGATAAAACAGTTCAGATAACAGCTATTCTCAATTCAGTTAAAGAGTCCATTTCATATTTCAAGGAGAACAGAGATCCTGATCTTATATTTTGCGACATCCAATTAGGCGACGGCCTTAGCTTTGAAATTTTTCAGAAATGTTCTATTACTGTCCCGGTAATATTTTGCACCGCGTTCGATGAATATGCATTAAAGGCATTCAAAACAAATGGGATTGATTACATCCTGAAGCCTTTCTCCAAACAGACGATCCAGGATGCTTTACAACGATACAAAACACTGAAAAACAACTTTTTAAAAACTGATACATCATTCTCAAAAATCCTCGAATTATTTGAGAACAGAACAAATATTAAGAAAAACACTATTTTAGTTTATCAAAGGGAGAACATAATTCCTGTCAAAGCTGAGGATATTGCGATTTTTTACATCGAAAATGAAGTAACACATCTTATTACTTTTACTCGCAAACACCATACAATTAACAAGACTATAGAAGAACTGGAACCAATTGCCGGTGATAATTTCTTCAGGGCAAACAGGCAATTTCTCATAAACCGTAATGCTATAAAAGATGCCTCTCAGTATTTTGCCAGGAAACTAAATGTTTCTTTAACTATCCCATTTAGTGAGAAAATAACAATAAGCAAGGAAAAAGTTACTTTATTCCTGGATTGGCTTTCCGGAAAGTAAGTAAAGTCCGTTACGCTTCACCCTCTATTTTGTCCGTTTCGGTTCTGAATCACTTGTTCAGAATAGAAAATCACTTAAAATTTGCTATTCAAAATAGAATGGTATGCATCAATTGTTTAAAAAAAGATATTCGAAGATCAAAACTATGAATTCTATCTTTATAATATTCTTATTAATCTTGTTATTCCCTGGCTTTCCGGTAGCAGCACAGGTTGAAATATCAGGCAAATTAGGTCTAAATGCATGTATTGAAATTGGGCTTCAGAACAATCCCAGATTTCAGTCATCCCAGTTTCTTGTCGATGAGACAAAGGCAAAAGTTCAAGAAGCATTTTCAGGGTATTATCCTGCAGTGAATATTAATTCTGTTGCTGATGCTTATTCCAAGAACAATGGAAGCCAGAGATATGATAATTTCAGCACGGGGGTGAACTTATCTTACAATTTATTTCAGGGATATAAAACAAGATCAACCTATGGTGCGTCACAAGATAATTACCAGGCGAATCTTTACCAGCATGAAACCAATAAACAGGACTTGGTATTCTATATCATACAAGCATATTATAAAACACTGCAATCAGAACGGATTCTGAACAGTGCTGAAGAAGCTGTAAAAAATTCTGCTTTACATCTTGAGTTTGCCAATGCCAAGCAAAAAGCCGGAATGGCAACCCGCTCGGACATCCTTAAATCTGAGGTTGAACTTTCGAATGCGGAATTAAATAAAATTAAAGCGATAAACACACTTCTTGAAGCCAGAGGGAACCTGAATCAGTTGCTGGGCTTACAATCGGATTACAAAATCGAGATAGTCGATGATCTTTCAATTATAGATGAGATTGTTATTCAATCCTACGATTCACTTCTGAATGAGGCTGTTATTTCACGTTCCGAGGTAAAGAAATATCAATCACTTTTAGATGCGCAGCAAAAATATATTCAAGTTGCAAAAAGTGGCTATTATCCCTCTTTAAGTGCAAATGCAAATTATAATTATGCAGGCCCTGAAATTTCATCACTTCAGCAGAATTGGTGGTTGGGAATGACACTTTCGATACCTGTTTTTAAAGGATTCTCAAATAAATCACGTGTTCATCAGGAAGAATTTGCATTTAAAAGTCTTGAAAAAGATTTTGAGCAGTTAAAACAACAGGTAAGTCAGGAAGTTTGGAATGCCTGGCTTTCAGTAAAAGAATCAATTGAAAAAATCTCAACTTCATCCAAAGCAGTAGAAAGTGCAAGGGAAAATCTTTCGATTGCAGAGGGCGAGTATAAAGAAGGTATTGGATCTATTATTCAGTTGACCGATGCCCAGACAACTTTTGTAACGGCTGAACAGAACTATATTCAGTCTCTTTCAGATTATAAGATTTCATATGCTGAACTTGAAAGAACTGTTGGAAAATAGAATAATGTAATATGACTATCGGTAATGATACATACAAAATCCAAAAACGCTTGAAAATCAATTTATTTACCCCAGCCCCGAGGGGAGTAAATTGATTTTGACTTCGTCGAGCTCCTCCGCTTCGCGTCGTCGGTTCTTCGCTCCCCTTGGGGTCGGGGTAAACGAAGAAAATCATTGAAGTTATATGTATGATTCCTGATACTCATTTAATGTAAAACAAATAATAATGAAAAAATCTTCCTTAATAATTGGCATCTTTTTAATAATAGCTTCCTCAATTTTGTTATGGCTATTTGTTTTTAAACCAGATAAAAAAGATGACTCACAACTAAATATTGCCGTTGTTACAAGACGAGACATTGGTTCAACGGTACTTGCTACCGGGATAATAAAACCCAAAGTAGGTGCCGAAATAAAGGTCGGATCGAGAATATCAGGTGTCGTAAAAAAACTTCGTGCCAATATCGGCGACATGGTTAAAGCCGGGCAGGTTATTGCTGAAATTGACGACCAGGAGCTAAGGGCAAAACTAAATCAGAATATCGCAGCAGTTAATAAAGCAAAAGCTGAATATGATTATGCAAAGCTTAATATGGATAGGCAAAAATCGCTGCTTGGGCAAAATTATATCTCCCAGCAGACTTATGATCTGTCTGAAAACTCATTTAAAATTGCAGATGCTCAGCTAAAACAAGCAGAAGCCAATGCAGAGGTAGCAAAAGTTCAGTTATCCTATACTTCTATCTACGCTTTGACATCTGGTGTAATCGCTTCAGTATCTACACAGGAGGGTGAAACTGTTATGGCAAGTCTATCTGCACCTACTTTTGTAAATATCATTGATCTCACACGTCTTGAAGTACAGGTATATGTGGATGAAACTGACATTGGCAAAATACAGACAGGACAGGAAGCTTCATTCACTGTTGATACTTATTCCGATACCGATTTTAAAGGCATAGTCACTGCCATATATCCCAAAGCAGTAATCCAGGATAATGTAGTTAACTACATTGTTGTGGTGGAAATAAGTGACTTTCACGAAAAAATACTACGTCCCGAGATGACGACGACTGTTACAATTCGTCTTGAGACCAGGAAGAATGTTATTACTGTCCCCTCAAAAGCAATATTAAGAGATAAAGGTGAGAGATTTGTTACGGTAATTGAAGGTGCATCCCGGGTATCTAAAAAAATAAGAACAGGCTGGTACGACAGTAATTATACTGAAGTAGTTGAAGGACTCAATGAGGGGGAAACTGTATTGTTACCTGAATAATCAGAAAAACAAATAGAAAAAGAATATAGTATTATTTAACCTTTTATAAGGAGACACAAATATGGAAAATTTAATTATTAAAGCTAATGGGCTTAGTAAGATTTACAACAAAGATGCAAATGGTGAAGTTGCTGCATTGCGCAATGTATCACTTGATATCCGCAAGGGAGAACTGATTGCAATTATGGGGGCCTCCGGTTCCGGGAAATCAACATTAATGAACCTCCTTGGCTGTCTGGATAAACCTTCTGCAGGGACTTTGCTTTTTGATGATGTTGAAGTTAGTAAGCTGGGAGACCGGGAACTTGCTTTGTTAAGGAATAAAAAGATTGGATTTGTGTTTCAGTCGTACAACCTCCTTGCAAGAACCAGTGCCCTGGAGAACGTTGAGCTGCCTCTGATCTATTCAGACAAAGTAAATATAAGTAAACTTGCTAAAGATGCTTTAGATGCAGTTGGGCTGGCAGACAGAATACATCATCACCCTGGTGAATTATCCGGTGGGCAGCAACAACGAGTTGCAATTGCGCGAGCTCTTGTGAACGATCCTGACATAATTTTTGCCGATGAACCAACCGGGAATCTTGACACAAAATCGAGCTATGAAATAATTACACTTTTTCAAAAATTAAATGAAGAAGGCAGAACCATCGTATTGGTCACTCACGAACAGGATATCGCCGAACATACTAAAAGAATCATTAAAATTTCAGATGGAAGAATAGTTAGTGATGAATTAAATAATTCACCTAAAAATGCCGAAAGTGAACTCAATAAAATATTAAAGGAGGTACAAAATGAAAACTAAGAGAATAATCCTCAATGCACTTAAAAACCTTGCAAAATATAAACTTCGCTCATTCCTAATGATGATAGGTATAGTTATCGGTATAGTTGCCCTTACAATGGTTATATCTGTCGGACTTGGAGCCAAAAATCTCGTGATGGAACGTGTTAAAAAATTTGGTCTTGAAAGTCTGATGGTACGAGCCGGTGCCGGCTCATTGATGGGACAACAGTCTTCACCCGGCCAACAGATAACAACTTTAACTTTGGAAGATGCTGAATATTTAAAACACGAAATAGGTTCCATAAAAGAGATTGCACCTTTTAACTCTAAGGGAAATTCAAATATTAGTTATTTTGAGAAATCCACAACTGCGCTTCTTCTTGGTGCTACACCTTCATGGGCATACGTATGGAACTGGGATGTTTCTGATGGCGAATTCATTACCGATGAAGATATGACTTCCCTCAATCGTATATGTTTAATAGGACCAACAGTACGAAAAGAACTTTTTGGAGAAAATAATCCGATTGGCGAACAGATTCAGATTGGGAATGTACAATTTGAAATAAAGGGAATTCTGGTATCCAAAGGAAGCAGCCCGGGGGGGGGAGATATGGATAACAGGATAATGATCCCGCTTTCAACATTTATGCGGCGTGTCGCAAATGTTGATTACCTGGCAGGAATTAAGATTCTTTTAAACAGCTCCGCTGGTATTAATAAAACATCTGAAGAGATCAATTCACTTCTGAGAGAGAGGCATAAACTGGCCGATGGAATTCCGGATGATTTTGCAGTAATCACACCTACCGAGGTTACTAAAATGGCTGAGAAAATAGCAGGTACATTTAACCTGTTTCTGGTACTATTGGCAGGAATATCGTTAATAACAGGTGGAGTTGTTGTGGCTAATATTATGTTTATTTCTGTTAATGAAAGAAAAAAGGAAATAGGACTAAGAAAAGCAGTTGGCGCCAATACAAAAGATATCATGAATCAGTTTCTGTTTGAGTCATCTGCTGTAACACTTATGGGAGGATTAGTTGGAATAATTTTAGGCGCTGTTGGTGCAAAAATTCTTAACCTCATTATGCAAATGCCAATTTCAATATCATGGGGAAGTATCCTGATAGGTGTTATATCTTCAACTATAATTGGTGTCATTGCAGGAATGCAACCGGCACGCAGAGCTGCAAAACTTCAACCTATTGAGACCCTAAGATAAACCGATATTAAGAACAAATAATATTTATTGTTATTAATCTGTTAATGAAAATAACAAAGAGCATAAGGATCTCACGAAGTCAGTTATTATCGCATAAACTCAGGACGGCTCTGGCACTGCTTGGGATTGTAATAGGTGTATCCGCGGTAATCGTAATGGTTGCCGTTGGAAATGGTGCACAGAAGGAGGTACTGTCTCAAATAGAATCAATGGGCACCGATTTGATAATAATAAATGCCGGTCAGGTTCAGAGAAGCACCGGCAGGCAGCAGATTTCCGGAACAGTTACTACATTAACCCTGCAGGATGCAAATATAATAGCTACCGAATGTCCGGATGTAAAAATTGCTGTTCCTGTTCAGACAAAGAAGATGCAGGTTAAATGGGGTAACCTCAGTTCAAATACAACTATTACCGGGACTACCCCAGACTATCAGAAAGTAAGAAATTTTTACTCAGAGAATGGTGATTTTTTTACTGAAGAGGATGATAAAGCTTCCGTTCGCAATGCTGTATTGGGGCAGACAGTGGTTAAGAACCTGTTCGGAAGCAGTGATCCGGTTGGTGAAAAAATTCTGATAGGACGGGTTACTTTTAACGTAGTCGGAGTAATGGAATCAAAAGGAGTCGATCTTAACGGGATCGATCAGGATGACCAGATTTTCATTCCGCTACAGACCGCCTTACGCAGAGTCTTTAATCTGACTTACATAAATACAATCAACGTTCAGCCTCACTCTTCCGACAAAATGGAAACTGCTGTTATCCAAATATCTGAATTCTTACGCGACAGGCACAGACTTAACAGATTAAACAAACCTGATGATTTTACAATTCAAACCCAGGTCGAGCTTTTAGAAACCCAGAAGGAGACAACAGATACTTTCACAACACTCATTGTAAGTATCGCGAGCATATCATTGCTGGTTGGAGGTATTGGAATTCTGGCAATTATGCTGATTGCAATACGGGAAAGGGTCAATGAAATTGGTTTAAGGATGGCCGTTGGAGCAAGTAAAAAAGATATCTTGATCCAGTTTGTTATTGAAGCCTCCATACTAAGTATCAGCGGAGGAATAATCGGGATTATTATCGGGATTATTATTTCAGTAGTTATGAGTCTGGCAACTAGTTGGAGTTTAAGTATTTCAATCCCATCAATAATTTACTCTTTTATTTTTTCATTGATAGTCGGGATGTTTTTTGGTGTCTATCCGGCAAGGAAAGCATCATTGCTTGATCCTATTGAAGCATTAAGAAATGAATAATTAAAAATTCTTTAAACACACACTTATTGAGATTCAAAGATGCTTATTCTGTCTATATTTACAATAGGGTGTTTGTTAGTCTCCCTCCTGTTTGATCCCGGAAAAACATTGAACGGTATCAAAAAGGGATTAAAAATGTTTTTAAACCTTCTGCCTGCCTTATTATTAATGCTTGCTTTAGTAAGTATAGTATTATTTCTTATCCCGGATAAAATGCTTATCAAATACATGGGTGAGGGTTCAGGCTTAAAAGGCTGGCTAATTGCTGCATCACTTGGATCTGTTGCACTAATACCCGGTTTTATTGCTTACCCGTTGTGTGGGATATTAGTTAAAAGCGGTGTTGCATATACAACAATTGCAGTATTAAGAATATATTTATCTATCCGGGAGCTTTCTCAACATTAAAGATCCCAATGATAACTTTTGAGATCGGTTTCCTTGGTTTAAAGTTTTCCCTGCTTAGGTCATTGATATCAATACCTGTTTTTATATTCATCGGATACCTTATGGAATGGTACCTGAAGCATAAGCAATTCGAAATAAGACAACCATAGAAAAAAACAATAAACTGGAATCTATGTATTTACAAAATCATATTAAAATGAAAAGGATTAATCTATTTCTGTTAATGATTCTTGCATTGTTCCTCCAATCATTTGGGATGCAGCATGGTAATCATAGTATGAGTAGTGACGGTTTTTCACCACTTCTCTGGCTGTTCCTGATTATCCTGGTAATAACTACAGGAATTATTCTTTACAAATTTGTATCTAGGTCTTCAACTGGTATTAATCCTGAAGAATGTAGTGATGCAATAGGTATTATTAAAAGCCGGTTTGCGAATGGAGAGATCAATAAAAACACATACGCAGACATCCTTTTTATACTTAACCAGGACTCTGGCAAGGATTATATTGAAAAGCTAAAGATCAGACTTGCAAAAGGCGAAATAACAATTTCTGAATTTAATGAAATGAGCGAGTTGTTGATTGAAGGGTAATATATTTCAAAATCAACTGGTAGAAAATCTGGGTGTTTCATTCTTGATCAACTCCCCTTTTTCCATTTCATCACCCCTGCCCTTCTGTTGTTTTTTTCTGCTGCTCCCCGTTGGGGCTTGCCCCTATCGGGGTCACACTTTTTGCGATGCCCTTGCGCAGTAGCACATTGCAATACTCATTGCGCTACGCTCCATAGCGGTTGCAAAGAGCGATGGCTTTTGTGCCTGTCATTGTGAAACGGCCGCCATCACTGCAAAATATCAGAACAAAGCCTCCAAGATGCAAAGCAGCTAGCAGCTAGAGTTGTATTTATATTAGAGGTTCATTCACTTCACTTTCATTCCATTCCGCTTCCGGTTCCGCTGCGCTACACCAACGCTTCATTTCATTACAGTTCCGTTCATTTCACCACTAATTATTTTATTAAAGTGGTTTTGCAGCTTGCTGCTTTGCGCTGATCCTGGTTTGTTCGATATTTTCAGCCTGCCCAGCCGTTTCACCCCATCACACAAAACAAAAACACACGCAAACAAAATGATTATAGCGATGGGGACAGTGATGGGAGTTATGATGGGAGTTATGATGGTAGTGATGTTAGTGCTGCTTTAATTCGAACAGGATGAAAATCGGAATTATTATCGAAACCAAAGAATACGAGAAAGCCTGGAATGCTTTTCGTTTTGCGGTAACCGCCAAAAAGCAGGGGCATGAAGTAAAAGTATTTTTAATGGGTGAAGCCGTTGAATGCGAAGGCTTAACACACGAAAAATTCAACGTTAACGAACAACTCAGAAACTTTGTAAATGAAGGCGGAGAGATTCTTGCTTGTGGAACATGCTTGAAGTCACGTCAACTTGATAGTACAGAAGCGTGTCCAATTTCAACAATGATTGACTGTGTTAATTTGGTTGTTTGGGCTGACCGGGTTTTAACATTTTAGTCTTCTGACTTCCATCTTCTGAATTCTCCTTTAACTTACAGATTGAGGCTTGCAGCTATTTATCCCGGATATTCCGGAGTGTTTATAATAAGGCTATATTTGCCGGGTTTACCAATTAAATTATTCATTATGATGAAACAAAAAAAAAGAACAGATATTTCAATAGTAGCTTTTCACCGGTGGAGCCGGAAAAACTATGCGGTATTTAAAACCTTGCATAAAGTAATAAAAATTTGCACATTATGTATTGCATACAATATTATATCAATCCCCGAAAAAACACAGGCACAGCGAGGTAGCGACAGCTTGCAGATCAAAAGCTATGAGCTGGACGAAGTGGTGGTCACAGCCGGGCGTACGCCGATTGAAGCACAACAGGCTGCGCGTATCGTTACAGTTATTACCAAATCTGAAATTGAGCGGGCGCCTGCTCAGAACCTTAATGATCTGCTCCGATATATTGCCGGAGTGGATATCCGCCAGCGAGGACCTCTTGGAGTACAAGCCGACATAAGCATCCGCGGTGGAACCTTCGATCAGACTTTAATCCTCCTCAATGGTGTTAACATCACCGACCCACAAACCGGACACCATAATCTGGACCTGCCGATAGACGTTGAAAGCATAGAACGTATTGAAATTTTGCAAGGTCCTGCAGCTAAATCATTTGGCCCAAATGCCTTCAATGGGGCCATAAATATTATTACCGGTAACAGCAAACCAAATCATATCCGCTTATCAGGAATGTTCGGGCAATACGGGATGTATAAAGCAGCCGGCAATATTTCAAACACCATTGGTAATTTCAAACATTTTGTCAGTCTTAACCGGATGTCGTCCGATGGATATATTAAAAATACCGATTTTTCGGGCACCAATATCTTTTACCAGGCCGGGTACACATCCAAAGCCGGTGCAATTGACTTTCAAACAGGGTACAATAAAAAAGATTTCGGAGCAAATAGTTTTTATTCATTAAAATATCCGGATCAGTATGAAGCAACAAAGACAGAATTTGTGAATTTGAAATACCAAAGCAATACTTTAATAAAATTCGCACCAACCATTTACCTGCGCCGCCATCTCGATCGTTTCGAACTGAAACGAAACAATGATTCCATACCTTTTAATCACCATCAAACCAATACTGCAGGACTGAACCTGAATGTCTGGACAACACACCGTTTCGGAAAAACCAGTCTTGGAATTGATTTCCGCAACGAACATATTGTAAGCAATGTGTTAGGGAATACACTGAATGTACCAATAGAAGTACCCGGTTCCGACAGCGTTTTTTATACAAAATATTACAACCGGATGAACACCAGTATATATGCCGAACATTCTGTTTCGTGGAAAATGCTCACGGTTACTGCAGGCGCCATGGCTCATCATAACTCAAACCTCCCAGGATTCAGAATTTATCCCGGTATTGATGTGAGTTACAGGTTGAACGATCATTTCAAATTATATTCGTCTGCTAATAAAACGTTGCGTATGCCCACATTTACTGATATGTTTTATAAAAGCCCCACCCAGCAAGGTAATCCCGGTTTAAAGCCCGAAGAAGCCATTACACTTGAAGGAGGTATGAAATACAATAATTCATTTCTCAAAGGCTATATCAGTGCATTCCGGCGTTGGGGTTACAACATGATTGACTGGGTAAAAAATCCTTCACCTGATAGTATCATCTGGCGAAGTATGAATCATACACAAATAAATTTTACAGGGATGGAATGCTCATTGACATTATCACCTCCGAAAGAAAGTACATTTGAAAGAATCCAGGCTATCAGGATATCCTATGCTTTTTTACAAGCAGATTCGAATGTCAACAATATGCTCTCAAAATACGCGCTCGACTATCTGAGGCACCAGATTACTTCAAGTATTGATGTCAGGGTTGCATGGAAACTAAATATCTCATGCCGGTTAACCTATCATGACCGCAATAGTGTTTATCAGGATGCTAAAGGACAGGTAGTGTCTTATAAGTCATTCTTGTTAACCGATGCAAAGTTATATTGGAAAGATAAACATTATACCGTCTATACCGAAGCCTCCAATATTTATAATGCCCACTATTACGATTTTGGAGGTATAATCCAACCCGGCATATGGTTCAGAGGGGGTGTTGTGGTGGATTTGGATTATAACAAATAAAGTTGAAATGGGGTGGAAAAATAAGTCATTTTTAGTTGAGGTTGTAATGTATTAATCAACCGACAAAATATGACTTCTTCTTTTAATTACAGCCTTAGGCATTTAGGATACATATATTTTATTGGTTTTAAGTATAATAAAGGTTAGAAGAGTTTAATGGGAATAGTATAAACTATTCTTTATTTTTTAATTTTGGATTGTAATCCGATAATTCAATTTTAATGGGATTAACTAAAATACTTATAGCCGACTCACAGGTACTTACCCGGGAAGGAATTACAACGGTTTTGAAAAATACCGGTAATTACGATATTATTGGCTCAATTGAATCTAATAATGAGTTATTTGATTTTTTGGAAAATAATACTCCTTCTATTTTGATTATTGATCCATACCGGTTGAATGATTTTTTAATATCTTATTTAGCAAAACTAACCGGGATATTCCCTTCTTCCAGCATCCTCGTTCTGACCGGAGATTCTGTTAATGAAAATATAATTAAAATATTAGAATTCGGAATTACCCATATTTTATTAAAGTACTGCACTAAAGATGAGCTGCTAAATGCGCTTACATCTCTCGAAAAGAATGAAAATTTTTTATGTAAGGAAGTGGTTGAAGCTTTGCTGAAAGAGAACCTCACTATTAGTAAGAATAAGAGTACTAATATCCATTTAACTAAAAAAGAATTTGAGATCATCCGTCTCATAGCGCAAGGTCTTTCAACAAAAAAAATAGCAGCTAAAGATTTTTTAAGTGTTCATACTGTCAATACACATCGAAAGAACATTTTCAAAAAGCTTGGCATTAACAACACCTCCGAGCTTATCATGTATGCCGTTAAAACAGGCATCGTTGACACTACCGAATATTATATCTGAATTAATTTAATACCTGTATTTAGGTATATGAAATACCCAAAACGAGGTATTGTAATGCCTTTCTTATTGCCCGACCTTTGTATTGTAAAATTTAATCATTACAAATTATGGCAAAAGTTGCAAAAAATTTAACAGAACTTATAGGCAATACGCCTTTACTGGAGTTATCAAATTTTAATCAGGTAAATAATACTCTGGCAACCATAATAGCCAAGCTTGAATTTTTCAATCCAGGCAGCAGTGTTAAAGACAGAATCGGCTATTCAATGATTAAAGATGCCGAAGAAAAAGGGCTGATAAACAAAGATACAATTATCATAGAGCCCACAAGCGGCAACACAGGGATAGCTCTTGCATTTATCGCAGCTGCTAAAGGATACAAACTAATTCTGACGATGCCCGAAACAATGAGTGTTGAAAGAAGAAATTTATTAAAAGCATTAGGCGCTGAGATTGTTTTGACTCCGGGGGAAAAGGGAATGACCGGCGCATTAAATAAGGCGGCAGAACTTACAGAAAACATAGCTCATTCATTCATGCCGCAGCAATTTAAAAATCCTGCTAATCCTGAAATACACAAGAGAACTACAGCTGAAGAAATTTGGAGAGACACAAAAGGTAATGTTGATATTTTTATTGCCGGCATTGGCACCGGTGGAACAATCACAGGTGTTGGAGAGATCCTTAAAAAGCGCAGACCTCAAATCAAAATTATAGGTATTGAACCTGCTGACTCCCCTGTATTGTCAGGGGGTAACCCTGGCCCTCATAAAATCCAGGGTATTGGTGCAGGCTTTGTGCCTGATGTTTTGAACAAATCGGTTATTGATGAAATAATAAAGGTAGAAAATGAAGATGCTTTTCGGATTAGTCGTCTGTTAGCGCGTACCGAGGGTCTGCTGGCAGGAATATCATCGGGTGCCGCTGTTTATGCTGCCTTGCAAGTGGCTAAACGTCCTGAAAACAAAGGTAAAAAAATCGTTGTCATTTTACCTGACTCGGGTGAACGGTATTTATCAACACCACTTTATAACCCCGATATGATAGAAAACTCTTTATCAGTCTTTTCAGAAAAACATGGACAACACATAAATTAAACAGTTAAAATCATATCATAATGAAAATAAAGGTAAATGGTAAAGACCAATCAATTCAAAAAAATGCAGTTTCCATCTCGGATTTACTAAAATTGAATAAAGTTGAGTCAATAGAAATGGTTTCGGTTCAATTAAACGGAAATTTCATTGATAAAAAAATTTTTGATAAAATTTCATTGAAAGAAAATGACGAATTAGATTTTCTATATTTTATGGGAGGCGGAGAAAAATAAAGATCCGGAATTAAGAATTATCCTGTACTAAGTTTTAAATATATAACAATAAAAATGAAATTTGCCACAAAAGCCATACACACACCTTTCAGTAAACAGGATACACATGGCGCTTTACGTATGCCTGTCTACGATAATGTTGCATTTGAAACAAAAAATGCAGAGGCACTTGAAGACGCATTCAGGGGCACTAAACCATTACATGTTTATGCCCGTTTGTCTAATCCGACCGTAGAGCATTTTGAAAACGTAATTAAAAATCTGACCGATTCGTCGGGTGTTATTGCTTTATCATCAGGTATGGCAGCCATTTCCAATGTATTTTTTTGTATTGCACAAGCAGGTGATAATTTTATTACATCAAAAAATTTATTCGGAAACACCTATTCATTTTTCGAACACACCCTAAAACCCTTTGGTGTATCATTTAAATACGCTGATTTGACCCGGCCGGAGTGTATAGAAAAACTGACCGATGCAAATACCCGTGGTATTTTTCTTGAAACCATCACCAATCCTCAGCTTGAAGTAACCGACATAAAAAAAATCGCGACAATAGGAAAGAATCACCATCTGGTTTTGATCGCTGATTCAACCATTACTCCGCTATGCTTTTTCAATGCCAAAGAAACAGGTATCGATATTGAGGTTATTTCTTCAACAAAATACATCTCAGGTGGAGCTACCTCGATGGGTGGAATTATTATTGATCATGGTACATTTGATTGGAACAGTATTCCGAAGTTTTCACCTGATGCTAAGAAGTTTGGCAAATTCACCTTCATTGCCAAGCTGAGGAAAGAAGTATTCAGAAACATAGGCGCTTGCTTATCGGCACATAATGCCTATTTGCAAACATTGGGACTGGAAACGTTTCATTTAAGAATAAATAAGTCGTGCCATAATACACAGGTATTAGCTGAATGGCTCGAAAAACAAAAGCTGATCACCAGTGTTAATTACCCGGGATTGGCTACTTCTGAGTTTCATCAAATAAGTAAGAAACAGTTTGGTAAACTCCACGGCGCATTGCTAACTTTCGATCTGGTAAAAAAAGAACACTGTTTTGAATTTTTAAACAATCTTAAAATCATACGAAGAGCTACAAACCTGAATGACAATAAAACACTGGCTATTCATCCCGCGTCAACCATCTACTGCGAATACACGCCAGAAATCCGGCAAGAGCTTGGTGTAAGCGATACGATGATACGGATGGCTGTTGGTATTGAAGAACCGGAAGATCTGATCGAAGATATTTCACAATCGTTAAAATCATTGGCAAAAAACATTAAGTAGGAAATTAGAATCAATCAAAAACAGCGATGAATTTTACAGATATCCAAATTGAAAGGTACAGCCGTCATATCATTTTAAAAGATGTAGGTGTTGAAGGGCAAATAAAGCTGCTTGAAGGGAAAGTACTTGTTGTAGGGGCAGGAGGACTTGGATCACCTGCAGCTTTATATCTGGCAGCTGCCGGTGTAGGTACTATAGGCATAATCGATAATGATGTGGTTGACATTACTAACCTTCAGCGTCAGATTATTCATACAACGCCCGACATCAACCGGCCAAAAGTTATTTCTGCCAAAGAAAAAATTGAAAAAATCAATCCGGATGTTAAAGTTAAGACTTACCACGAGCTTCTTACAACCGATAATATCAACGATATCTTTTCGGAATACGATTTTATCCTGGATGGTACAGACAATTTTCCAACTAAATTCCTGATAAATGATGCATGCGTTTTATCAGGTAAGTCCTTTTCACATGGAGGCATTATAAAATTCGATGGTCAAACGATGACCTATACCCCCGGGAATACATGTTATCGTTGCGTTTTTAATAGTCCGCCCCCTAAAGGACTGGTTCCAAGCTGTTCGCAAGCAGGGGTATTAGGATCAGTCGCCGGAATATTGGGTACCATACAGGCTACCGAAGCATTGAAATATTTAACAGGTATTGGTGAACTGCTCACAAACCGGTTTTTAATATTTAATGCATTGTCCATGAGTTTCCGTTCAGTCCATTTCAACCGTAATGAAAATTGCCCGGTGTGCGGTATAAACCCCACGATCACCGAATTGAAACTGGAAGAAATGCCGGTATGCGACCTGTAACAAAATTAAAAAATTGCATAATCTAAAAATCATAAAAAATCATGGAACCCAGGAAAAAACTATCAATTATCTGCTTTAGTGGCGATTTCGATAAACTGGTTGCAGCGTTTACGCTTGCAAGTGGCTCGGCTGCTGTCAATTACGAAGTAAATATCTTCTTTACATTTTGGGGCTTAAATGCCATTAAAAAGAAAAAAGGAAGGGTATTCACGGGTAAAGGATTTCTTGCGCGCTTCTTCGGATTTCTGATGGGTGGTATTGATAATGTTCCGCTCAGCAGGTTGAATTTCTGCAATATCAGTCCGAAATTGATGAACTATATGATGAGAAAAAGGAATGTAGCATCTTTAAAAGAACTGATTGATGCATCTATTGCAGTTGGGGTTAAACTTTACACCTGCGAAATGTCAATGCAAATCCTGGGTCTTACTATCAATGATTTTATTCCCGAGGTAAATAAAGAAGTTCTGGGAGTGGCTAAATTCATGGAGATTTCACAAGGCGGGGACAGAATATTCATTTAATAATTTTAAATATGGCAACATTCAATTTAGATATAACTAAGGAACATTGCCCGATGACCTTTGTAAAAACCAAAATACAACTGGCAAAGATCGCGAAGGATGATATACTTGAAGTGTTGGTGACAGAAGGCGAACCTTTGGAAAACATCCCCAAGAGCTCTACCGAACAAGGTTTTGAGATTTTAGGTATTGAAAATTTGCATGATAATATTTATAAAATACGCATTAAGAAATGATAAAAATCAGGCAAAAAATAGTAGATCAAATTATTTTGCATGCGCAAAAAGTTTACCCCATTGAAGCATGCGGCTACTTAGCCGGCAATAGCGATACGATAACTCAAAGTTATGAAATAAGAAACGTGGATAATAGCGAAGAACACTTTTCATTTGATCCTGAGGAGCAATTCACAGTTGTGAGAAAGGTCAGGGAAGCAGGAATAGGTATCATGGCCAATTATCACAGTCATCCCAAATCCCCGGCACGCCCGTCGGAAGAAGATATCCGGATGGCTTATGATCCGGATATATTGTATTTCATAATATCATTAGCTGATAAAACTCCACATATTAAAGCATATAATATTCAAAAATCAAAAGTAGAAGAAGAAACCATACAAATAATAAATTAAATATGCCTGATTATGTATTCATTACCAGATAACCTGACAGAAGAGATTGAAAATTACGAAGCTCTTATTTCCGATTTCCTGGATAAGAAAATTGAGCCGGCCAAATTTAAGGCAACACGCGTGCCAATGGGGATATACGAACAACGCAAAGACGGCACATTCATGGTTCGTGTTCGCTGCGCCGGTGGTTATATAAGTCCTTCTCAACTGGAACAGGTGGCTTCTATTGCTAAAAAGTATGGCTCTGAATTGTTGCATATTACAACAAGGCAGGAAATTCAGATTCAGAATATTACATTACAGAGGACGGTCAATATCCTGAAAGACCTGTATCAGATCGGTCTGGCATCCAGGGGCGGCGGTGGTAATACCGTGAGAAATATAATGGCATCTGTTGATTCGGGTATTGACCCGAATGAAACATTTGATGTTTTTCCTTATACGGTTGCTTTAACTAATAAGTTGATTGCCGAGGCCGATTCCTGGACCCTCCCGCGAAAATTCAAGATTGCCTTTTCAAATACAGAAGAAGATACGGCATATTCAACTTTCAACGATTTGGGATTCATTGCTAAAGAAAAGGACGGCGTAAAAGGATTCAAGGTATTCATTGGTGGTTCGCTTGGCCTTAAACCCATGGTAAGCCCGGTGTTGTTCGAATTTATTCCGTCGGGTGAGATTGGTCTTGTGGCCGATGCTGCAAAAAAGTTATTCTCACGTTATGGTAACCGAAAAAACAAACATAAAGCCCGCCTACGTTACGTGTTCTATAAACTCGGGAAAGGAAATGTATTTAATTTATATCAACAAATTTATAATGAACTCAAAAATGCCGGAAACAACCAGATCATCATTCCCGATATTAAAAGCACAACAAATTTACCTGATCTGAAACCCCAGGATGTCATCGGTTCCGAGTTTGACCTGTGGAGAAAACGATATGTAAAAACCCAAAAGCAGGACGGGTTTTACAGCATCATCGTGCCTTTTATTTTTGGAAATGTTCCGGCTGATATTGCGCATAGTTTAGGTGAATATCTCAGGCAATTTGGCAATGACGTAATCAGATTCTCAATGCGTCAGAATATCCATTTGCGTAATATCCCTGAACAATATCTGGGTAATATTTACAATTTTCTGTTAAAAACAGGTATAAATACAGGGGAGCCTTTACTCTTAAATACAATGGCATCCTGCACAGGAGCTGATACCTGCCGTCTGGGTATATGTCTATCAAGGGGGGCTTTAAACGGACTAAGAAAAGAACTTGCCAAAAGCAAGCTGGCCCTGGACGAACTGGGAGATATAAAGATTAATATTTCCGGGTGCCCTAATTCATGCGGACAGCAGGCTTCTGCTGATCTTGGTTTTTATGGCATAGTTGGTCGTAATGATCGTATGTACCCGGCATATGAGATTGTTGCAGGGGCCGTTCAATCTGAATATAACGCAAAACTTGCTGAGCAAGTTGGCAAAATCAGTGCTCGTGATCTGCCTGAGTTTACTGTTAAACTCCTGGAGAAATATCTAAGTAAAAAAATCAATTATAAAAACTTCTCATCATATATCGCATCGGAAGGCAAGAAAAACATAACTGATTTATGCAGCAAATTCAATAATATCCCCGATTTCGAAGAAGATAAAAATTATTATTTCGATTGGGGCAGCGAGAACATTTTCTCATTGGTGGGACGTGGATTAGGTGAATGTTCCGCAGGTCTTTTCGACCTGATCGACCTGGACATGAATTCGATCATAAATAACAAAGAAAAGATTTTGCAGACATCAGACAGAGCCGCGATTAATGAATATCTGTATGCTATAATATACTCATCATCACGCATGCTGCTCATTACAAAAGGCATTGAACCTAAGAATGATCAGGAATTATTTGATGCTTTTATAAATAATTTCATTGATGAAGGTTTGATCAATCAGGAATATAAATACCTGGTCAAAAAAACTAAACAAAATCCTAACGATAATTTAATTCCTGACAAGGACAATATTTATTTATTATCAGATGCGGTAATCGAATTATACGAGAACATGGACGATTCACTCCATTTCAAAACAGAAGCAGCAAAACCCGTTACAGTTGATAAAAAGGCAGAAGTTGTTAAAATCAAGGATTTTAGAGGAATAAAATGTCCGCTGAATTTTGTTAAAACAAAAATAGAACTTTCAGCCTTGAAATCAGGCGATCTGTTAGAAATACTGCTTGATGATGGTGAACCCATAGAGAATGTACCGGGTTCAGTTAAAAGTGAAGGACACAACATTATAAAACAGGACAGGATAGATAACTACTGGTCGGTTTTGATACAAAAAAACTAACCCGATATGTACCAAAGAATATGAAATCTAAACAGAATATTTATTTACCTGTTTGGTTAGATATCTCAAACAAACATATTTTGATCATAGGTGGTGGCAGGATTGCAGCACGGAAACTGTCGGCCCTTTCAATGTTTACTGATAAAATAACCATTTTGGCGATAGAAATATGTGAAGATATCCGACAAACCGGTTTTAAGCAGATAACCAAAGAATATCATTTTTATGATTTGCATCATTATTCGATTGTATATGCCTGCACTAGCAACAGGACAGTGAACGCACAAATAAAATCAGACGCTGTTAAATTAGGGATATTAGTAAACGTGGTGGATGATCCGGGGTTATGTGATTTCATTACTCCTGCTGTCTTTAAAAAAGATTACCTGACAATTGCCGTGAGTTCAAACGGCATAAATGTTAAAAAAGCCATCGAATGGAGAAATAAAATAAAACGTTTGATTGCGAATGATACATCTGAAAAAACTGAACATGAACAGACTTAAAATAGTAACTCGTTCGGGTAGCCTTGTAATCAAACAGGTTGAGGAATTAATGATGCTTCTTCCAAATGTTACATACGAGATATTAAAAATTCAAAGTCATGTCGATAAACACAAAGAGATATCTTTGTATGCCAATACACCAACAGATTTTTTTACCCGCAAACTTGATGAAGCGATCCTATCAGACGAAGGAGACATAGCCATTCATTCAGCCAAAAATCTGCCGTATCCTTTACCGGCAGGTCTTGATGTCATTGCTTTAACTGATTCGTCTGATAAGACCGACTGCATGATCAGCAATAACAATAGAAAACTTAATGAACCGGCATCACAGGTTAAAACTAAATCCTTACAAGAACAACTGGTTGTAATTGCTAAAAAAGAAAATTTATTTCTTAAAAATCTCTTTTCCCCTATTGATTGCCGAAAAAAATACGGGAAAGTTTATATTGCCGGCTTTGGGCCGGGTGACCCGGAATTACTCACAATAAAAGCACAGAAGGCATTACAACAGGCAGATATTATTTTTTATGACAGTTTGTTGGATGATACCTACCTCGAAAACTTTAAAGGTAAAAAGATCAAAGCAGGTAAACGAAAAGATCTGCACATGAAAGAACAGGATGAGATCAATGAACTGTTATACAGAGCGGCTATCAGCGGTAAAAAGGTAGTGCGGATCAAAGGCGGCGACCCCATGATCTTTGGCCGTGGCGGTGAGGAGTTCTGTTATCTGAAACAACGACTGATCGATGTGGAGATCATTCCCGGCATCACTTCCGCTTTGGCAGCTGCTGCCATTGCCGGCATTCCTCTTACCCAACGAGGTATCTCTTCATCAGTGTCCTTTTGCACCGGGCATCCTGAAAGCAGTATACACATCCCCGATACAGATACTATCGTATTTTATATGCCGGCATCGACTTTACACATCATTCTGAATAAACTGATCGCAGCAGGAAGACCAACGAATATACCCATTGCCCTTATTGAAAACATTTCATTACCCGGACAACGAATAATTACCGGAAGGTTATATGAAATCCTGAAAGGAACAAATATATTTCAAAGCCCTTTACTCGTAATTGCCGGTAATACCGTAATGGTAAATCATTCTATAATAAAATAGACTAAGTTTGCATAAAAAAGACGTCATTCATGAAGATTCTCATCGTTGAAGACGAAATAGAACTGTCGGAGTCGATTGTATCGTACCTGAAGAGCGAGGGTTATTTGTGCGAATATGCGCTTACCTACGATTCGGCAATCGATAAGATTTCCCTGTATGCATACGATATTATCCTGGTCGATCTCAATTTACCCGACGGTAACGGAATTCAAATCATCAGAAAGCTGAAAGAATCGGATTTTAAAGGGGGGATTATTATAACCTCAGCACGCGAAACTCTCGACGATCGCATTTCAGGGCTTAACAGCGGCGCTGACGATTATCTGATCAAACCTTTTCACCTGGCTGAACTGAATGCACGAATAAAATCTCTTACACGGCGTGTACTTTTCAAAGGCGGCAATACCATTACCCTGAACGAAATAAAAATTAAACCCGATGCGCACGAAGTTTACATAAAAGGGAAGTTAATGGATTTAACCAGAAAAGAATTCGATTTGCTGCTTTTCCTGGTGACCAATAAAGACAGGGTACTTTCAAAGGAATCTATTGCCGAGCATCTTTGGGGCGACTATATCGATTCGGCCGACTCTTTCGATTTTGTGTATGCTCACATAAAAAATTTAAGGAAAAAACTCACAAACAAAGGGGTTGGTAAATATTTGCAGACGGTTTATGGTGTCGGATATAAATTTATTGAAAATTGAAATTACTTACAAAAACCACTTTATTTTTTCTTACCATCGCACTGTTTGTCCTTTTTGGGGGAGGAATAGTATTCTATTTCTCGTTCCGGTATATAATGAACCACGAAGTGAAAAGGGAATTGGTCACAGAAATGCACCAGGTTATTCTACATCCTCCCCAGGGCAATATCATTGGCATCGATTCGGTAGTTTTCAATTTACCGGTTCATTACCAGATTTTACCAGTTAAAGACATTCATAATCCAACGTTTGTTTTCAGGGATACATTGTTGTTTGATAATATTATGGGACGTTACCAACCTTACCGCATGCTCAGTTACGAGACCAACTTAGATGGAAAGCCTGTTCGTATTTCCATTTCCAAATCGCTGCTGATGTCTGACGAGCTTATTGAATATGTGGCATTTGTAATATTACTTCTTTCTCTCATTTTATTATTATTCATTATTGCTTTTAACAATTACTTTTTTTCGCGTATCTGGGGAAAATTTTTCAAAACCATAGATGTGATTAAAGATTACAATATTTCCGATAAGAAAGAAATAACCTTTCCCGAATCGGAAATTACCGAGTTTAACCTGTTAAACCAGGTATTTGAACAGATGCATGAACGCATAAAGCAAGACTACCAGAATCTTAAAGAGTTTATAGAGAATATATCGCATGAAATACAAAACCCGCTGGCCATTATCAAATCAAGAGTAGATTTGCTTCTGCAAGATGAAGACCTGAATAAATCGCAGACTGATCTGATACAATCCATTCAAAACAGTACTATCAGGCTATCCAATCTTAACAGATCATTGATTTTACTTTCTAAGATTGATAATAACCAGTTCCCTGATAAAGAAGAGGTTAGTATTGTTGAAAATATTAATTACCATCTCGATAATTTTGAAGATATTATACAATCAAAAAATATTACACTTCATAAAGATTATAATAATCAGATTACTATATTGGCTGATTCCAATCTGATAAGTATAATGCTGCTAAACCTTTTGAAAAATTCAATTTATCACAATGTTCCTTCCGGCAATATTGAAATTATAACAGAAGTAAACAAACTGATCATCAGAAATTCCGGCAAGGAACTGGATATCAATAAGGAAGATTTGTTTAAACGATTCACAAAATCTTCCAATAAGCCGGAATCTCTTGGGTTGGGTCTGGCTATTGTAAAAAAAATCTGCGATTATTATCATTGCAGCATTCAATATTTCTGTCAGGACAATTTTCACACCATCACAATTATCTTTAATTGACTGGATTTTTTATCGCTAGCTTATCGGCTCTCCTATAAAAATTCCAAATTAATTCAAAATCGGGATTATATATTAGCGCCCAATCTTAATTTTCTATGATAGCTATTCTGGGAATTAGTCATAAATCTGCTCCGGTGAGTGTAAGGGAGTTATACGCGTTTGATGAGCGCGAAAAAATAATTTTTGCAGATCATATCAAATTTATACTTCAGCTCGAAGGCATAGTCATTTTATCGACATGCAACCGTACTGAAATTTATTTTAATACCCGGATGGATAAGGAGAGTGAAGTTTATCGTCTTATAACAGATGAGTTAATGAAATTCAAAAAAATCATCAACTATAATCTTCGCGAATTTTATTTCTGCACAATGGGGATGGCTGTTGAACAGCTTTTTAAAGTTACATCGGGGCTCGAATCTATGGTATTGGGTGAAGAACAGATTCTCGGCCAGGTAAAAGAAGCTTTTCGTTATGCACAGAACAATAAATTAACAGATTGTATTATTTCAAGATTATTTATAAAAGCTATTGAAGCAGGCAAGAGGATACGTACAGAAACACATATTAACAGGGGAGCAGCATCTGTCAGTTATGCTGCTGTGGAACTCTGTAATGAGATATTTCCCGATCTTCAGAATCGAACGATTATGTTAATTGGAGCAGGCCAAACCGGAGATCTTATTCTGCAATGTTTAATGAAAAAAAATCATCCTGCGCTTTTCATTGCGAACCGTACATTCTCAAGGGCTGCAGAATTGGCTGAAAAATATACGGGAAGTGCGATAGAATTATCAGCAATCGAATCGTACATTCCTGAATGCGATCTTGTAATTACAGCCACATCATCTAAGAATCATCTCATTAACAGGGATATGGCTGAAAAGGCCATGATTAGAAGAGAATATAAAACCCAGGCTTATATCGATCTTTCAGTCCCATCAAATATTGCCAAAAGTGTAAATGAGATAGAAAATGTACATTATTATGGCGTTGATGATTTGAAGGCTGTAGTTATCAAAAATGTTGAAAGAAGAAAATCTGCTATTGATCATAGTACAGCTATAATTTCTGAGGTTAAGGATGAATTTATGGAATGGATGGATATTCAGAACCTTACACCAACAATTATTTCCATCAAAGAAAATATGAAAAATATCCAGCAAGCTGAACTTGAGGATTTTCTTAAGATAAGGAAAATTAAGGAACATGAATTGATTGAACAATACTCTGAGCACATCTCAGAAAAGTATGCCCGGATATTTATCAAAAAACTTAAAGAGGTTACTAAAAACGGTAAAAAATCGGAATACATTAAGGTAATAAATGATTTATTTGAACCCATTGTAAATGACTAATTGCTCTGTAAAAATTGCTACTCGTGGAAGCAAATTAGCTCTCTGCCAGGCAAATCTGGTAAAAGAGCAACTTGAAAAGCACTTTCCGGGCAATGTCTTCGAAATACAGATCATTAAAACCAGAGGAGATAAGATACTGGATGTTGCTCTCTCAAAAATAGGCGATAAGGGTCTTTTTACCAGGGAACTTGAAAATTCACTTCTTCAGAACGAAGCCGATATGGCTGTTCACAGCTTAAAAGATATGCCCACTGAATTGCCTGAAGGATTAATAATTGCCGGAGTACTGAAGCGTGGTGACGTTCGCGATGCTCTGGTAAGCATAAATGGTAAAAAACTAGCTGAGCTTGATGAGAATGATATTGTTGCAACTTCAAGTCTGCGACGTAAGGCTCAGCTTCTTCATTTTAACAGTAAGTTAAGGGTTGTGGATATCCGTGGTAATGTTGATACACGTCTTCAGAAAATGGATGAAGGATATTGCACTGCTATGATAATGGCTGCTGCAGGTTTACAGCGTTTAGGATATCAGGATAAAATTTCTGAAATTCTTGATCCTTCTATCATGACTCCCGCTATCAGTCAGGGAGCTATTGCCATAGAAATAAAGGATGATGATCATGAAACAGAATCCATGGTATTAGAAATTAATCACATTCCCTCTTTAATTGCGGTGAAGGCTGAAAGAGTTTTTCTAAGCGCTCTTGAAGGAGGATGTCAGGTTCCGATTGGATGCTTTTCAGAATCAGACGATAAGAATTTTAAAATATCCGGAGTTGTTTCTGATACTGACGGTTCGGGAATGATTAGAGAATCTGTGGAAGGAGAAATCAGAACGGCCGAAAAAACAGCTCTTGTGCTTGCAAAAAAATTTCTTGATAAAGGAGCGAAGGAATTGATACAGAAAATCAGACTCTTAAACAATATATGATACTTCAGGGAAAAGTTTTTATATCAACAGTCAGCATTCATAAATCAGTTGAAATAAGGAATATTTTTGAACAATTGGGTGCAACAGTGGTTGATTTTCCCATGACAGAATTGTTGGCAGTGGAGCAAACTCCTGCCATTCAAAAAGCTATATGGCAAATTGAAAAATTTCAATGGATTATTTTTACCAGTGCAAACGGGGTAAGATATTTCCATCGTTTATTAAAAGAAATTGGTAAAGTCTCCAAAATTCCATCAGGGGTAAAAATAGCTGCAGTAGGAGTTAAAACTGCGTTGGAGTTGGAAAATAACGGTAGAAAAGCAGATTATTCCGGTACTAAGAATACAGCCGAAAACCTTGTAGATGAACTGTTAGAAAAAGAGTCCCTGCAAAACTGCAACATTTTGCTTCCGTTGGGGAATCTTGCCCCGGATACCCTGCATACACGGCTTTCAAAAATCGCCAACGTCACTCGTATCGATGTGTATAAGGCTATAAAAGCTCAGGTTGCGGCCAACGATACCATTGAACGTATTAAAAATAACCGCTACGATTTGGTCTTATTTACCAGCCCCTCTGGTGTCGATAACTTTGCAGATGCTATTGGCCATGAAAATATAAACCCCGAACTACGGGTTGCCAGCATCGGGAAAGTAACCGCCTGTGCCGTCGAACAACATGGGTTAACCTGCCTTGTAACTTCTGCAAAATCGACATACGAGGGTCTGGCAGATGAAATTGTAAACTACTATACCATTAATAAATAAAATTATGTCTTTTCCAAAAACACGCCTAAGAAGGCTCAGGAAAAATCCCATTTTACAAAAAATGGTTACGGAAACCACCATTTCCCTTGACGATTTAATTATGCCGTTGTTTGTTTGTTCAGGCTCTAAGGTGAAAAAACCGATTGGTTCCATGCCAGGTAATTACCAGATGTCTGTCGACAATATTGTGGATGAATGTAAGCAACTGGTTGATAAAGGCATTAAAGCTGTTTTGCTGTTCGGAATACCCGCTCATAAAGATGAAACAGGGATGGTGGCAACCAGCGACGATGCCATAGTTCAACAGGCCATCAAAGCCGTAAAAAAAGAGATCAGCGATATATTTCTTATCGCTGATATATGTAATTGCGAGTACACCACCCATGGGCATTGCGGTACCATTGTGAATGGCGATGTCGATAATGATTTAACGCTCGAAACACTTGCACTGCAGGCATTATCGTTTGCACGTGCAGGTGTGGATATGGTTGCTCCCAGCGATATGATGGACGGTCGTGTAGGCCGGATACGCCTGGCGCTCGATGATCATGGATTTTCATATCTGCCCATCATGTCTTATTCTGCCAAATATGCATCGGCCTTTTACGGCCCTTTTCGCGAGGCCGCAGAAAGCGCTCCAAAGTTTGGCAACCGCTCTTCATATCAGATGAATCCGGCAAACTCTGATGAAGCTATGCGCGAAATTGCTCTCGATATCGAAGAAGGGGCTGATATTATTATGGTAAAACCGGCGTTAAGTTATCTTGATGTAATACGCCGTGCCAAAGACGAATTTAATATCCCTATTGCTGCTTACAATGTGAGCGGTGAATTTTCGATGGTGAAAGCCGCTGCCGAGAAAGGCTGGATCGACGAGAAACGTATTGTCCGCGAGATTCTTACATCAATAAAAAGAGCCGGTTCCGATATTATCCTTACTTATCATGCCAGGGATATGGCAGAGTGGTTGTAAAACTATTGAAACTTCAATAACTTTTTATTTCATAGAATTTCTCATGAACATCCAAAACAGCATAAACGAATTCAAACGCGCACAGGAAAGCATTCCGGGCGGCGTAAACTCACCTGTACGGGCATTTAAGAGTGTACATGGCGATCCGATTTTTATAAAACAGGCAAAAGGAGCCCGGATAACTGATATTGACGGTAACGAATATATAGACTTTGTAAGTTCATGGGGACCAATGATCTTAGGTCATGCTGATGAAAGAGTCATAAACGCCATTCAAATGGCTGCTGTTCATGGAACAAGCTATGGAGCGCCCACTATTGCCGAAACTGAGCTGGCTGAACTGATAAAAAGAATGGTACCCTCTATGGAACTTGTTCGTATGGTAAATTCCGGTACTGAAGCTACAATGAGCGCTTTGCGCCTGGCCCGTGGCTATACAGGAAGAGACGTGGTAATCAAATTCCAGGGCTGCTATCATGGTCATGCCGACAGTTTTCTGATTAAAGCCGGATCGGGAGTGCTTACTTTCGGCTATCCGGATAGTCCCGGTGTTACACAGGGAACCGCAAAAGATACGTTAATTGCTCAATACAACGATTTGTCTTCAGTTGAAGAAATCTTTAAACAGAAAGGCGATCAGGTAGCTGCAATAATTGTTGAGCCTGTGCCTGCCAACATGGGAGTATTTCTTCCCGAATCAGGTTTTCTTGAAGGATTACGAAAAATCACTATTAAATATGGAGCCTTGCTGATATTTGATGAAGTAATTTCCGGCTTTCGCCTTGCAAAAGGCGGAGCGCAGGAGTATTATGGTGTAATTCCCGACATAACCACACTTGGTAAAATCATTGGGGGGGGACTGCCTGTCGGTGCATACGGAGGAAAGAGGGAAATAATGAACAGACTGGCACCGACAGGACCGGTTTACCAGGCCGGAACGCTTGCAGGAAATCCTCTTGCCATGAGCGCCGGCCTGGAAACCCTTAAAATCATTGACGAAACACCCGGTTTTTACAATGAGCTCGATCGAAAAGGAGCCTTATTGGAAAATGGACTCCGACAGAATCTTCAAAATACCGGAATACCCGGGATCATTAATCGTATTGGTTCTTTAATGACACTGTTTTTTACCGGAGAAAAGAAAGTCGATTCTTATAATACTGCTATAAAATCAGATACTACAAGGTATGCGCGCTATTTCAAACTGGCTCTTGAGAATGGCATTTATCTTGCACCGTCTCAATTTGAAGCAGCTTTTGTTTCTTATGCGCATACCAATGAGGATATTAAAAAGGCTCAGCTGGCCAGTCTTGCTGCCATGAAAATGTTAAAAACTCAATAACAGGGTACAGGAAAGAAAGACCTGTTCTTAAGATTAAACAGACTGAACATTTATTCATGCAAAATTCAATATTTCTCGATACACTGAAAGGGGAGAAAACTTCACGCCCTCCCGTATGGTTTATGCGGCAGGCAGGCAGGGTGCTACCCTCATATCTCGAACTTCGCGCTAAGCATTCGTTCTGGCAGATGATGAGTGATCCCGGTCTTGCCGCTAAGGTGACCCTTTTGCCGGTATATGATCTTGGGGTAGATGCTGCTATTCTGTTTTCCGATATTCTGGTAATTCCATATGCCATGGGTATGGGGCTTGATTTTACCGATCATGGACCAAAATTTGACAGACCCCTGAAGAATTTCAAAAATCCGATGACTGAACTGCATCCAGACCCGGATAAGCTTCAATATATTTACAGGGCAATCGATGAAATTGTAACAACCCGTCCTGAAAACACTCCTCTTATTGGTTTTGCAGGCGCCCCGCTCACGGTTCTCTGTTATATGCTCGAAGGATTAAGCAATAAATCGGGTTTCCCTGATGCCATTTCGTTTATCTATAAGAATAAAAGCATCACTGAAAAACTGATTGAAGCAATTACAGACCTTACCATTGAATATGCTATGCAGCAAATTGCCCATGGAATAGACTCCTTTCAGCTATTCGAAACCCACGGAGGACTTCTCCCCTTCGATTTCTATAAATCGATGTTTTTCCCTTCTATCAAAAAAATATCGAGGGTTGTGCGCAATAAGAGCATACCTTTTATCTATTTCCCAAAGGATATAGGAACAGGATTCAGACATATAACACCCGATATCTGCGATTTTGTGAGTGTCGACTGGCAAACACCTGTCACCGAAGCCAGAAAATTGGTTCACCCCGATGTTGGTCTGCAAGGGAATCTCGATCCGCGTCTTCTTTTTGCTGATCAGGCAGTAATAGAAAAAGAACTGGCGAAATACATTGAATTTGGTCAAAAAGAATATAAATGGATTTTCAATCTCGGCCATGGTTTCATACCTGGAATCCCGTTTGAAAATGCTAAATATATTGCTGATTGGGTAAAAACAACAAACTGGAACAGATAATGGTTGATAATATACTATTAAAATATAACAGGCCCGGACCCAGATATACAAGTTATCCTCCGGCCACATTTTTTCATACCGGTTATTCAGCAGAGGATTATAAACAATCGGTAATAGATTCAAATCATGAGAAGCCGGAGAATATTTCCATATACATCCATATCCCTTTCTGCCCCCGATTATGTCATTTTTGTGGATGCAATACAGGGATCGCAAAAGAAAAGAACCATATAGAGAGGTATGTCAGGGCACTGATCAAAGAGATTAATACTGTTTCGGCCCTGATCGATAAAAAACGCACAGTGACACAGGTCCACTGGGGAGGAGGAACTCCAAATTCCATTCCCTATGAATATGTTGCAGAGATTATGGACACCCTTAAAACCAACCTCGAATTTAAGAACGGAGCAGAAATTGCTATGGAATGTAGTCCGGCGTATCTCACTCTCGAAAACATCGATACCCTGTCAGAAACCGGGTTTAATCGTATCAGCCTTGGGGTACAGGATCTTCACCGGGAGGTACTCGATGCTGTAAACAGACTGCCTTCACTGCTTCCGATGGATGTACTGTTTCATCATATCCGGGAGAAAGGATTCAAAAGCATTAATCTCGACCTTATTTACGGTTTGCCGAAGCAAACACCTGAATTGTTTGCTGATTCAATTAATCAGGTACTTGCATTATCGCCCGACAGGCTGGTAACTTTCTCGTATGCACATGTTCCGTGGTTTAACAAATCAATGGAAAAGCTCGAGAAAATAGGGTTGCCAACAACTGAAGAAAAATTCAGGTTGTTCGGGCTGGCATATGAAATGCTCACATTAAACGGATATGTTCCTGTTGGACTTGACCATTATGCAAAACCCTCGGATGATCTATCCATCGCTCTTAGAGAAAAAAAGCTGCACCGGAACTTCCAGGGATATTGTACACGCGAAACTACCGGACAGGTGTATGTCTTCGGTTCAAGTGGAATAAGCCAGCTGTGGAACTCTTACAGTCAGAATATCAAAGATTATCAGCAATATATTGAAGCTATCGAAAATAACGATTTTGCTGTTGAAAGAGGGTATCGGCTTACAAAAAGAGAAATAATCAGCCGCGAGGCTATTAACTCGGTGATGTGTAACGGGTATCTGAATTTTGATGAAATAGCCAATAAGTTCGGTATTTCTGAAGATGAACTGAAAAACACGCTACAATATTCTGCCGGTAAATTATCGGAATTTGTGAACGATGGATTGGTTACACTGGACAACAAGTCCATCAGGGTAAGTCAGCAGGGAATGCTTATCGTTCGCAACATAGCAATGGCTTTTGATCCCCAACTGGAAGTTAAACAAGGTATGTATTCAAAAACGATTTAATTTCTCATGGAAAAAACTGTTGAAGTAGCTGTTATAGGCGCCGGACTCACCGGGTTGACCACTGCTTTTTACCTGAAAAAGAAAAATAAGGATTTTATTCTTCTTGAGGAAAAAGATAAACCTGGTGAAGTAATTCAAACCAGGCATGAGAACGGTTTTACTTACGAAGAGGGACCAAATACAGGAGTAGTTGGAAACCCTGAAGTACCAGAACTTTTCGAAGACCTCAACGGCCTATGCAAATGTGAAATTGCCAGTGAGAAAGTAAATAAGCGTTACATCCTGAAGGAAGGAGTATGGGAACCAATGCCAATGGGACCAATTCAGGCTGTGAACACACCTCTTTTCACTCTAAAGGATAAATTCCGGTTGTTGGGAGAACCATTCCGAAGCAGCGGGACAAATCCCGACGAACCTCTCAGTGAGATGGTTAAACGCCGGATGGGGCAAAGCTTTCTCGATTATGCCATAGACCCCTTTATTCTTGGTGTTTACTCCGGTGATCCATCACTGTTGATCACTAAATATGCATACCAAAAACTTTATAATCTTGAACAAAACTATGGCAGTTTTATTGGTGGTTCAATAAAAAAGATGTTTGAAAAAAAGACGAACGTGAAAAAAAAGCTACCCTCAAGGAACTCGATGGATTCGGCGGAAATCTTCGTGACGGTATAGGTATGGACGACCGTATAAAGCAAGGAAAAAATTTGGCTGATATAATTTGATTTGTAATTTTATACTTTATGTACAAGTTTTTGCTCGTATTACACATTATCACAAGTTCTGTTTTTCTCCTTATGGCCATAGCAGTAACTGCAAGATCTATAGTAGGATTGTCGAAAAACCTGAAGTATACGAAAACAGATAGATACATGGCATATCTGTTTATGGCACTGTTATACCTTACTCTTGTGCATGGGATTATAATGTATTTCTTTATCAACCCCTCGTCTAAATCGACATTGGGTATTCAGCATGCCATAAAGCAGGTATCGTTGAGGTTTTGGGTGGTAGAACATTTTTATTTCATGACGTTCGCCCTGATCCTCTCACAGATCGGAGGAATATTTATCCGTAAAACCACCGTCGATAAAAACCGTTTTGCATATGCTTCATTTTATTATGGTGTAGCCACATTAATTACCATAGTTTCCGTGACATTTTATTTTATTTACCGGTAGCGTCATAAAATCAAAAACAGCAGTTCTCCTTTTGTATGTAGGTACTCCCGATAGTATCGATACCGACTTATCCACCTGGGTAGCAACCCTCAGCATAAAAGCGCTGGGAACTCAACTGCAATCAGTTTTACCCCGTGAAAATATTCTACAATTAAAAAAACACCTTCTTACCATTCAATATAAGGAGAAACATCCGTTTAACGAAGCAAAACCCGGAGGTTGGGGATGGACAAACTATCCGGGTTCCGTACCAGATGCCGATGATACCCCGGGAGCTATATTGGCTTTACTGGAAATGTATGAAGGAAACCAGGAAGATATCGATGCTATTGTAAACGGATGTAAATGGCTGGTTGGTTTACAAAATTCCGATGGAGGTTTTCCCACTTTTTGCATAGGATGGGGACATTTACCATTCGACAGCAGTTGTGCCGATTTAACGGGCCATGCTTTGCTGGCTTTACTTAGCTCCTTAGAAAAACTGGGGAATAGCATTCCTTTTCATTTACACCGCAGAATTTATAGAAGTGCAATAAAAGCCGTCGGTTATTTACAAAAACACCAGGCAAACGATGGCCATTGGCTTCCGTTATGGTTTGGCAATCAACTAACGGATGATAAGAAGAACCCGGTATATGGCACCGCCAAGGTTTGCATTTATTTGGAAGATTGCCTGTTAAAAAGATTTGCCCGAAATGAAATAAAAGAAAAACTGATAACCATGGTTACTTCAGCCAAAAAATATTTGCTATCGCAGCAAAATTCGGATGGGAATACTATTTGGAGGCTTTGCGGAGGTTTCTGTATGAATGATGTCAAATACCTAAAATATGAAAATTCATTTAGTTGGAGGTTTTCTGGGTAGTGGCAAAACCACTGCAATTGCAAATGCCTGTAAAATCCTATCTGATAAAGGTAGTACAACCTCAGTTATTACAAATGATCAAGGCAATTATCAGTAAACAACAGAAAATACAGGAACACAAGGTAATTGAAGTTGATTATGCTAAATATGGCAAAGGGGAGGCTAATCTTGCCTGGCTTGATGAGGAAATTGAAATTATCAGTACTAATAATTCATCGGTTGAGCTTGCATACGATTTTATTAAAAAGTTGACATCCGACATTATGCAGAAAGGTTTACCAATAGGGCATTTAAAATATTTCTTATCATTTAATAATCAATTCTTAAAATTAAGCTATACAACAATTTTAGATAAATCTATTCAGGAACCGTTAGTTTTTGAAAAGTGCGGTTCTGTTGACCTTCTGGTTAATGCCCGCATACAAACATCACCTGATGAGTTACGAAAAATTCTTTTTGATAATCTAAATCAATTGAAATCCCATGACGGTGTAAAAATTAATGAAAAATTCCTTTCTTATTTTAAACCGGGATTCCCAAATCCAACCCACAGATTAGTATGAAGTAACATGCTAATTCTTTTGTTATGAGTATGTTCCATTAATTCTAATTTTTAATTGCCAATGTTTCCGGGAACATGAAAAATAGAGATAGTTTTTTAAACTTTTTTTTAAGACCTTAATTGTAATATGTCATAAGTTCGTTACACTTTCTAAGGAAAATACTGTGTCAAGAGTTCGTTTACATTTTTTAATACTGCCCCCTTTATTTGTGCCACATGACAACTATCGGATTGGGGTAAGTTCTTTGACATATATTGAAGATTTTAAGATTGATGTACCTTTAACTGTTTGGTGGACGAAGGGAGGGCGTAGCCCGACCACAGTCCACCAAATAACTAATAATATCAAGCATCTGGGCAACAGGGTATAATATAATAGCATTACCTTTGGCGGCAGGGGTACTATATAAACTGGGTATATTGTTAAGTCCTGCTGCCGGTGCTGTTTTAATGTCGGCAAGTACAGTTGTTGTTACTATCAATGCAAGTTTATTAAAAGTGAATAATTAAATACTTATAATTAAGGTGAACAGATTACATAATGGATGGGGAATGATAATAATATAAAAATGGAAAAAAAATTAGAAAATCTGAAAGCCAGGCTTAATATTTATAAAAGTGCAGTCATAGCTTTTTCCGGTGGAGTTGACAGCACATTTCTTTCAAGAATCGCAAAAGATATTTATGGAGATAATCTGTTGTTGATTACTGCCACATCAAGCACATATCCATTTTACGAACTTGAGGAAGCAACATCACTTGCAGAATCTGGATTCTCCAAAACCGACATAAGAGACTTGTCTACAAAACTTCAGCTTCCGACAGCTACAAAACAATCTTATGCCTGCCTTGCATCACGTTTCCCTTATGGTGAAAAGATAACAAAAGTTAAACTCGATCGATTGGCAATGGCAGAATTTGAAGTAAGGAACCTTGGATTCACTCAGTTCAGGATCAGAAGTCACGAAAACCTTGCCCGATTTGAATTTATTCCTGAGGAAATGAACAAAGCATGGGAATTAAAGAGGCAACTTACAGATATATGTAAGAAATCAGGGTTCATCTACATCACGATTGATTTAACCGGATACAGAACCGGCTCAATGAATGAAGTCCTGTCTGATCTGGATAAGCAGTGTCATCAGAAAAAAACTGAAGAATAACTTTAAAAAACCATCTCATTTATGCGCTGTAATACTACTTTAACGAAAGATGAGATTGCGAGATATAGCAGACAGATAAGGCTGGCAGAAATAGGGAAAGAAGGGCAGATGAAGATAAAGGCATCTTCCGTTCTTGTCGTAGGTGCAGGTGCATTGGGATGCCCGGTACTTCAATATCTGACAGCAGCTGGAGTGGGGACACTTGGTATTGTAGATAATGATTGGGTCGATGAATCAAATCTAAACAGGCAGGTTCTTTATACACATAAAGACATTGGAAAACCTAAACCTCTGGTAGCAAGGGAGAGACTGAAAATCCTGAACCCGGAGGTTATTTTTAATGTTCATTTTATCAGGTTAAATAAAGAATGTGCTCTGAAACTAATTTCACAATATGATGTAGTTGTTGATTGTACTGATAATTTCGCTTCACGATATTTAATAAATGATGCTTGCGTAATACTTAATAAGCCATTAGTTTACGGGGCAATACATAAGTTTTCAGGACAGGTTATGGTGCTTAATTACCATAATGGACCAACGCTTAGATGCCTTTATCCGGAACCTCCTCATCCGCTTGAGGTTCCTTCCTGTGAAGAGTTTGGTGTTATTGGATCTGTTCCGGGTTTAATAGGTTCAATGCAGGCTACAGAGGTCTTCAAAATCATATTGGGACTTGGTGGAATCCTTTCAGGGAAGATCTTTATGATTGACACTCTCAATTTTAATACTTGGATTTCTTCATTTGAAAGAAATCTTGAATTTTCTCCGATTACAGAATTGGGAGAATATGAAGATAATGGTCCGTGCAGGAATAATTCAGTCAAAGAAATATCCGCTGATGCACTCAATAAAATGCTTGAAAAAAACTCAAAAGTTCTGGTTATCGATCTCAGAGACAAGGAGGATAATGAAGACATTGGTTTTCAGACAATCTCAATACCCCATTATGATGTCAGTCGTAAGATCAATCTATTTTCTGGTTGTGATGCAGTTGCTTTCTATTGCAGGTCTGGGAGCAGATCCACCAGTGTTATAAACTATCTTCAGAAATTATATAAACTTGAGAATCTTTACAGCCTTGTAATTTAGTACGTATGTTGAACTTAAAATATATCATATGAAAAAGATCCTTTTTTTATTTCTTACTCTCGTAACGTCTGTCACGATTCAGGCCCAAAAGGAAACAAAAACCGATACAACCAGGAAAGGATCAGATGAGATACAAACACTTTTCGACAAAACAGGTCATATTGGCTGGTGGGTCTCCGCTGATTTTGCATGGACTAAATTCGATGGCAGGGATGCATTCCTCGGGGGCATGAGCGGTGGAATAATTATTAATCATTCCTTTTCAATCGGTCTTGCGGGTTATGGAATAATGAACTCTCAAAACCTGAAATACAGCGGGATCAATGATACGGCTGATGTTTATCTTTATGGAGGATATGGCGGATTAAAGCTGGAATATCGCATCAATCCTTTAAAAAAGATTAATGTAGCCTTTCCGCTTCTTATTGGAGGTGACGGATTGGCCTACAGTACATGGGGAATGGATTACATACATGGCAATCATTATGAAGATTCTGACTACGCCTATGCATGGGATAGTTTTTTTATCATTGAACCCGGAGTTGTGGTGGGAGTTAACCTATTTAAGTTTATGCGGCTGGATACAGGTATCAGCTACAGATTTACCACAGGACTTGATTTGCCAAAGACCAATAGTAATCTTATGAATAGCTTTAATGTCAATATATCGCTAAAATTTGGAAGGTTTTAAATGAAAATTGACCTGGCCTTCACATTTGCCTGAGTAAAAAGCTATTTTAATATTTTACTGATTTGCGTTTAAAAAATCAATGGATTATGGATAAGATCATCTTAAGATTAAAAAAACATTATTTTCCACTGTTAGCTTTGGTTTTATTAGCTGGATTAATTTTTTATTTCAACAGGGGCAATAGAAACTTCATTGCTTTTATCACTCAAGCATCAGGATATATCTCAATAATAATACTTTCAATTTCACTAATTATTGGATCAATTAGTTTGTTGCTTAAAAATATAAATCCGGTTTCAACATATCTTAGACGTGACATAAGTATAATTGGCGGTACTTTGGCTATTATCCATTCAGTAGCGGGACTATTTGTACATCTCAGAGGCAAAACTTGGCTATACTTCCTGAATAAAACTGAAGATGGCTATCATGTCCGTCTTGATAATTTTGGATTAGCAAATTATACTGGATTATTATCAGCCCTGATAATCATACTTCTACTCATAACTTCAAATGATTACTTATTGAAAAAACTGCATCCCTCCAGATGGAAAAATATTCAGCGATCATCTTACATAATGTTTATTCTTATTATTATTCATTGTTACTACTACATTATAGGTAAAGAAGATCAAAATCTTATTTACTTGTTATATCTACCACTTTTTGTCATTATATTAATATTTCAGATGATTGGGATATGGTTAAAAGTGACTAAAAACAACCTGTAATGGCATCAAGACATAATTTTTCTAATGAACATTATGGCTTATAGGATATAAATCAAACATTTACATGATTGAAAAAGTCCCTTTAACATGACTAAAAAGGTTCAATTAAACTCAACGATAACTTGTCCTGTTTGTGGATTTGAAAAACAGGAGACCATGCCGACTGATTCATGCCAATTCTTTTATGAATGCACAAAATGTAAAGCTCCTCTAAAACCATTAACTGGTGATTGTTGCGTATACTGTTCCTTTGGATCAGTTCCTTGCCCATCAATACAATTGGACAAAAGTTGTTGTTAAAGGCATATTCAAGCTAAGTTATAAGATAATATTTTATCCCAATCCTCCGTGCTGCAAAATCCCCGCCCCTCGCCGACTCACAAAAGCAAAAAGTTGCTTCACTCCAACCACCACCAGAGCCTGTCCCGAGGCATCGAGGGATTCCGCTTGTGCCAGAAAAAAATCAACCCTAAGCTATTTAACATAATAGTTATAAATAAATATCAATTTTGGTAAATTGACGCAAATGGATGCAGAAACATTCATTACAGTCACAATATCAATATGTTAGTGAAATAATGACCATTTTCGGTTTATCTTTGAAATGGATTAGAGCAGATGTGTATAAAAGCCTTACTAAATCCGTATCAAGTCCACTTAATTAACAGGATTGTTTCACTTAAAAATTATTAAAATGGCAATTGTACAGAATCCAATCACCGGCAGAACCAAAAAGAAATTCGGTACTGCTGTATTTTCAAAGCAGTTTGGAAAAAACGTTATGCGTTCCAAACCGATGGAAGTTAAGAATCCACAGACTGTCGGACAGGTAACACAGCGAAATAAATTCGCTACAACCGTTAACCTTGTGAGACAAGTTTTACCCCTCATCAACGAGGTATATGCAGGCAGTCTCCGTAAAATGTCTCCCTTCAACAAGATTACCAATAACCGGCACGAACAGAACTAATAAAAAGATATTAACAAACACTCAATAAGACCACTCTCTCCCATAATTCTGCTGTCAGTTATTTTAACAAATTCCAGGCTGCGCTGAGACAAGCATAGCAATAATTACCGCTTCACAAATATTTTCTATATTAAATATGCGAAAATCCCACCAATTTAATATATTTGGGATAGTTGTATTGAGCGTGTAAAATAATACCAGCCGACACCTCCATTCGCACATACTCAACAGAATTGAATTGCCGATAGTCGTTTTTTTCATACCGTTAATGAAAGCCTTAATACTACATATTGCGATTTGCATAATCCTGACCATGAGCCTGGGATCAGTCTCAGTATCCCAAACCGAGGAAAACACTATCGTAAAAAGAGTAGTCATGATTTCGGTGGACGGTTCAATCAACCCGTCGAGTGCCGAATACATCAATTCAGGTATTAAACATGGATGCGAAAAAAATGCTGAGTGTCTGATTATTAAACTGAATACACCGGGTGGGTTATTAAAATCTACCCGCATAATTGTAACCGATATACTCGAATCTGAAATTCCGGTGGTAGTGTTCGTTTACCCGGGCGGATCTCAGGCGGCATCGGCGGGTGTTTTCATCACACTTGCGGGTCATGTCGCCGCAATGGCACCCGGTACTAACATCGGCGCAGCGCACCCTGTCTCCCTGCAAGGCGAACAGGATTCCATTATGAACGAAAAAGCTACGAACGACGCCGCAGCTTTTATAAGAACAATAAGCGAGAAGCGCGCACGAAACATCCAATGGGCTGAAGATGCAGTACGGAAGAGTTTATCCATTACTGAAACTGAAGCGCTGAAAGAACGGGTTATCGATACAATCGCGATTTCAGTGCAGGATCTGCTGGGAAAAATACACGGAAAAGAAATCAGCTTATCTATCGGTAAAAAGGTGTTGGATACTAAAAACGCTGAGGTAATTAATATCGAAATGGATTTTAAACAAAAGATCCTCGGCATGCTCAGCGACCCGAACATCGCATACATATTATTTATGATCGGTTTATACGGTATTATGTTTGAGCTTTATAATCCCGGCGCAATATTCCCCGGCGTAATAGGAGGAATTTGTCTAATCACCGCTTTCTACGCATTGCACACACTACCGGTAAACTATGCTGGCTTAGCGTTAATTATTTTTGCCGTTATTTTATTCATCGCAGAAATTAAAGTAGTCAGCCACGGACTTTTATCGATTGGCGGAGTTATATCATTAATCCTCGGATCAATTATGTTAATAGATACGGAGTCAACATTGGAAGTAATCAAAATTTCCTGGCAGGTAATTTTAGTAATTGTCATACTCACCACTGCTTTCTTTATATTTGCAATAGCTTTTGGGATTAAAGCACAAAGCCTTAACCCTACGACCGGAATCGAAGGGATTATTGGAGAAATCGGCGAGACAATCAGCAATCTGGAACCCGAAGGACAAATCAGGGTGCACGGTGAGCTTTGGAATGCAGAAAGTTTAGATGGTTCTATCAGTAAAGGCACAAAAGTTAAAGTTACCCAGGTTTCAAATCTTAAATTAATGGTTCGTAAGACAACATAAAATAAGTAGAAAGGAGATAATTATGGAGCAAATGTACTATACATTGTTAATTACGGGAATTTTGTTCCTGTTGGTTATTCTGGCAAGCGCAATACGGATTTTGCGGGAATATGAACGCGGTGTAGTTTTCCGCCTGGGAAGATTAATTGCCGTTAAAGGCCCCGGTCTGATTTTGCTCATCCCTGTGGTTGACAGGATGGTAAGAGTAAGTTTGAGAACTGTTGTGATGGATGTTCCCTCACAGGATGTAATTACAAAAGACAACGTTTCTATAAAAGTAAACGCAGTGGTCTATTTCCGCGTGATGCATCCCGACAAAGCAATCGTCGAAGTAGAGAATTTTCTTTTTGCCACTTCACAATTATCACAAACTACGCTACGAAGTATATTGGGGCAATCGGAATTGGATGAGTTACTTTCACAGCGCGATAAAATCAATCGCGAGCTGGCAAAAATAATTGATAATCAAACTGAACCGTGGGGAATTAAAGTGTCGAACGTCGAAGTAAAGCATATAGATTTGCCACAGGAGATGCAGCGTGCAATGGCAAAACAAGCAGAAGCCGAAAGAGAACGCCGTGCAAAAGTTATACACGCTGAAGGCGAATTCCAGGCAAGCCAACGGTTATCCGACGCAGCTCAGATAATAAGCATAAACCCTGCAGCTTTACAGCTTCGCTTCTTGCAAACTTTAACAGAAGTCGCTTCGGAGAAGAACTCGACTATCATTTTCCCCGTTCCGGTTGATATTATTTCAGCTTTCTTACATAAAGAAAAGAAATAATTGATTTGTGAGTGAGCCAATTTTATTCGGACACAACCCATATCCTGACATCGTTACAGTTCAGCATATTGAGGATAATACGATGCGGATTTAATGCTATATGGTTCAACGGCATTTCGTTCATTGCTACTAACAGTAGTAAGCAGCAAGACAATATGTACCGCCCTTTCTTTGAGTACAGAACTTAAATTATGAGAAGGATTTTACATCTATTAACTGTATTATTAATTACATCAGAGGATTTCAGTCAGCTTTCAGAAGCAGATGAGTATTATAATCGAGGATGCCAAAATCTCAGGCAAGAAAATTATCAAGGTGCAATGGAATATTTTAATTGGGCTATTGAACTTGACCTAAAACATTATACCGGAGAATAACGAGAATAATCAGATTATAAACTGACATAATTTGCAGTAATTTTATATAATGTAAACTATTAATATGAACAATCCATTCACTTTGAAAGGTTTGATTTTTTTCGTTCTGTTATTGTCATTTACAGGGTGTGAAAAAGATAATGAAGATCCGAATAAACTGCTGATCGGCACATGGAACCAGGTTTCAACACATATTATCAACTACTATGACAATGTAAAAACCAGCGATATTACCAATACCTATTCCATGGGAGAATATGTTCTTGAAGTTTATGATAATGGTACAGCCAGTCGTTTTCATAATGGCAAAATTGCAGGTTCTTATTACTGGTCAGTCGAAGGCGATATCCTGATACTGACATGGGATACCGGGGTTGTACAAAAAAATGAGTATTCGGTGGACGACACCAGCCTGACACTGAGATGGGCTGTGGTGGAGACCATTGATGGCCATACTGCCCGGTCGGAGTATGAAAGCAGTTATAACAGGGAATAGAAGATTCCTTCAGGATTAAGACAGGCCTGGATAAATGTTAATTCTTTCTTTATGAAGAGATTTCTGTCATTTATATCATTGTATCTGATCTTTACCGCAGGATTCCCGCAACCTTCTGACAGGAATGCCAGAAGATTGTTCAGCGAAGGCTGTGATAATATTTCACGGAATAAGTACAGTGAGGCAATAAGGAATTTCTCTGATGCATTGAAGATATCTCCGGGCTTTCTTGAAGCATATGAGAACAGAGGTGTTGCAAAATATTACCTTATGGATTATAAAGGCGCAATTGAAGACTACGACAAGGCTCTCGGGATAAATCCAAATGATTTTAACACTTATGGAAGAAGAGGATGGGCAAAGTACCGTCTGACGGACTACAATGGTGCAATAGCCGATTTTACTCAGGCTATCAGGGGTGCAGATGACAAAACTCAGTATTACAACATAAGAGGCCAGGCTAAATACCAGCTCGGGGATTTTGAAGAAGCAATCTCTGACTTTGATAAGGTGATTATAACTTTTTCAGCCGGGAAATATCAAAAAAGCATGGCCTTGTACTGGAGGGGAATGATTAAAATTGAACTCGGCCGTAAAGAGAGCGGCTGTAAGGATCTTAAAGAAGCCAGCAGGCTCGGTCTCGAACAGGCTGATCTCCTCATTCAGGTTAATTGCAGGTAAAAGAGTTGTAATGCATCAATTGTTTGGTTATTGGTTATATCTTGCAAAGATTTATTCTATTATCAGTATTTAATTTTCATCATAATATAATTTTGATTTCAATGGTATGATGGAACCGCACATGATTGGAATTATATTCATCCGTGTTTAGCTTCGCTGAGCTCCCCCGCAGAAGCGGGGTCGGTTGTGATTGTGGTCAATCATGTGTGTTTCATCTGAATTAATAAAACAGAAATGAGACAAAAATTTATTCCGTTCGAAGTCATTGAGAGATTTATGACTGATGTAATGGTGAAAGCCGGTATACCTGAAGGAGATGCCAAAATTATTGGCGATGTGCTTATACAGGCTGACAAATTCGGATTTGATTCCCACGGCGTTAACAGACTGAAACCCATATATCTCGACCGGATCAAAGATGGCATTCTTAATCCTCTGACTCAATTTGAAATAGTTAAGGAGGGTCCGACTACTGCAATTGTGGATGGTCATAACGGTATGGGACATGTTATCGGATTCAATTCAATGAAGCTTGCAATTGAAAAGGCCAGGAAATATGGTATGGGCATGGTTACCGTACGCAATTCAACACACTATGGCTTTGCAGGATACTATCCGCTGATGGCAATAAGTGAAAATATGATCGGAATTACCGGCACAAATGCCCGACCATCAATAGCTCCCACGTTTGGAGTTGAGAACATGATGGGAACAAACCCTCTTACTTTTGGAATACCAAGCGATGAACCCTTCCCTTTTCTTCTCGACTGCGCAACTTCAATAACTCAGAGGGGAAAAGTTGAGCTTTATGCGCGTGAGGGAAAAGATCTTCCCAAAGGATGGGTGATTGATGAGAATGGTGAAAGCAAAACCAATTCAGAAGAGGTGCTTAAAGACCTTATTGCCGGAAAAGCTGCACTGACCCCTCTGGGTGGTGTTGGAGAGGAAACTGCAGGATATAAAGGATATGGGTATGCCACGGTTGTGGAGATCCTTTCTGCAGCATTGCAACAGGGCGCTTTCATGAAGATGCTGCTGGGGGTAAAAGACGGGAAAAAGATACCCTATCCTATTGGTCATTTCTTTATTGTAATAGATATCAATGCTTTTACTGATCCTGGTGATTTTAAAAAGACCACCGGCGATATTCTCCGCGAACTGAGGGCCTCCAGAAAAATGCCGGGAGAGAACCGCATCTATACAGCCGGTGAAAAGGAACACTACACCTGGCTGGATCGTAAAGATAAAGGAGTCCCTTTCAATGATCAGCTGCTTGAAGAGTTCAGGGGATTGTGTAAAACTTTTGAATTAGATGACTACCTGCATCATTTTGAAAACCAGTAATTTGATACAGAAATAATAAAACTCCTTACTTAAGGTATTTCTTAAACCAGCCGAGCATCTCCATCTTCATCTCATCGGTATATACATGCCCGGTATTCTTATAGATTATACTCTTAAAGTTCTCCTCCTTTTCATAAAGTGAATAGACACTGTTAAGTTTTTTCTCAAGTACAAACATGCCTGACAGAGGAGAACCCTGATCGCTGTCTCCTGTAAGAACAAGGAAGGGCCGTGGTGCAATAAGCCCCATAATGGCTTCAGTGTCGAAGTGATTAAGCACGCCCGGTACAAAATAGTATATGCCATGAGCCTTTAGCTGACGTTGTTCAATAAGCTCTTTATAACGCGTAAAACAAGCCACCCCGACCACGGCTTTTACCCTGTTGTCAAGCGCAGCAAGCCACCATGCACGGGTACTACCCATGCTCATACCCTCCACTCCTATCCTTTCTGCATCAATTTCAGGCCGGTTTTCAAGATAATCAAGTGCGATCTGCTCGTCGCGAAGCTGCATTCCCCAGAGTGAGCGGCCATACCATAGATTTATCTTAAACTGTGAAAGCTCCTGGTCAGATCCCCTTTGCTGCTGCTCAATTTCACCCGCAGGCCCCGTTCCAAGCCTTTCTCCGTTGAAATAGCTGTCGATGGCCATTACTGCAAAACCGTGGGAAATTAAAAGAGCCATAACATCCTGGCCTGTATTGGAGTTATACCCGAAAATATTATCCTTGCTGCTGCTATGTCCGTGTAATCCGACAATAGCCGGGACTTTTCCCTTAACATTTGTCGGGATGGCAATATATCCCGGTATCCAGGAATCAACCTCATTGTCAATTACAAATCTTTCGAGGATATAACCATTTTTTTCCTCCCTTGAAATTGTTTTTACCTTTAACTGCCTGGGTCTGGCTGGGATATCACCAAGCAGATTCTGAAGTGTTTCCTTTACCTGGACACGGTCATTTTTCCATTTGGACAGATCTTCAGGAAATATATAATCCGGATAAGTCCATTTCTGATAGTACTCAGGCACACCTTCCCACGGCTTCTGCCAGATGCTATCAGCCGGGCCTGTGGTTTGACCTATGATAGTTGCTGTTGATATAAAGGCCATCAGTAAGTTAATTGACAAGTATTTATGATTTTTCATTGACATAATATTAGTATTAATCTTTATCAACCTGTTTTGCAAACTTCTCAGTATAGCGGGAGCCTATATCCGGGAATCGTAAAAGTAAATCATCGATATCCTTCATATCGGCTGATGTGAGTTCAATCTCAGCTGCTCCGGCATTATCTTCGAGATATTTCCTGTGTTTGGTACCGGGGATTGGAATTATATGGTCTCCGTGAGCTATTACCCAGGCTATGGCCAGCTGAGCAGGTGTACAACTCTTATCTGCAGCCATTTCAGCAAATGCCTGAGCCAGGTTCATGTTGTTTTTCCAGTGTTTACCTGAGAAACGGGGAAGCTGATTTCTGAAGTCATTCCCGTTAACCTTCTCCATATCGAGTGTATTGGTGAATAATCCTCTCGATAAAGGGCTGAATGGTACGAAAGTGATTTTCATCTCTTTACAGAGAGGTATCATTTCTTTTTCGGAGTCGCGTGTAAGTATCGAAAACTCATTCTGCAAAGCTGATATGGGATGAACAGCATTAGCCTTTCTGATTGAACCTGCCGATGCTTCTGACAGTCCAAGATAGCGTACCTTACCCTGGTTTACAAGCTCACTCATTGCTCCAACCATCTCCTCCACGGGCACTTTGGGATCGATCCGGTGAGCATAGTAGAGGTCAATTGTTTCAATCTTTAACCTCTTCAGGCTGGCTTCTATTGCACTTTTCATGTATTCAGGCGATGCATCCAGAGTAAAGTTGTAATCGGGGGCAGATTTGAAGCCGAATTTTGTTGCAATAAAAACCTTATCCCTGTTGGGAGCCAGTACTTTTGAAATCAGCATTTCGTTTTCACCATTTCCATACATATCGGCTGTATCCCAGAAATTAATGCCAAGCTCAATAGCTCTGTGCAATGTGGCGACTGACTCATTATCGTCCCTTCCCGTATAGGCATGACTCATGCCCATACAACCCAATCCTATTGCGGAGATTTTATTATCAGTATTACCGAGGTTTTTATATTTCATATTGTTGTCTTATGTTGTGCGGTCTTGCGGTCTTGCGGTCTTGCGGTCAATTAATCTTACCATATTCAATCGCATACCGGGAATCAGCGGTCACTTCATCGAAGAACCATGGGAACATACCGACAATTATGCCGTCGGTTGGTTTTATATTGTCAAATGCGAATTTAAAGGCAGCCATGACCTCATTCTGACTTGATGTGTGCCTTCCTGCTCCGAGGATCTTAAATGCCAGACATGGCTGCTTTACCTGTCTGATTACATTAGTCATTACTTCAGGATCATCCTTAAAGAAATGGTAACTTCCGACCGGGAGTGTAGGGAGAGATTCGGGTTTATCCATTTTACGGGTAAGATAATAGAAGCATGTCATGAAGAAATCGACCTCCCAGCCCTTATCAGCGATCTGTTTTATGACATCGGGATTATGAGCAGAGACGCCTGCCAGTATTCCTTTATCTTTCACTGCCTTCACATAATCATGTACAACTTCAGATTTTCCTTCTGCAAACAGGCGATCAGTCACACCGCCATGATGAGCCAGCCCAATCGGACCGGCATTTTCAATTGCACTGCTGATATCCTTGCGGTCGGACTGAAGAGTGAAAATCTTTAATTTGGATCCCTGCTCTCTTAACATATTCATGTAATCGAACCTGGAGGATGACTGATGGGCCGTTATTCCTGCCTGCTCACATTGGAGGAGGAATTCTGCGGTACGCTCTGTTGTAAAGTAATCCTTCATCTGCCTGTCGGTGTGAGGACCCATGTAGGAATAGCCAAGCATCGGATTTGAACCAACTATCAGCCGGCTTATATTATGAGGTCCCAATCTGATTGTTGGCATAACACTGCCGGTTTGAAGGATGTCAGTGTATTTTTCTGCGGAAAGTGCTCCTTTAATCCCGGAAGACCCAATGGCCCCAAGAGCTGCCACCATAGAAAGCTTTGAGATAAATTCCCTTCGACCGGGGTTGTGATTATTGGTTTTCATAGGTTTCTCTATTTATGAGTTAAGTAAATCCTTAGCGGCCAAGTTATATGATTTTATGACCAGACAATAAAATTGATTGATATAAATCATTAAACTACAAGACATTAATCAATGCAACATTTTATTTACAGCATTTGTGCCCTTATCACGGATGCTGAAGTTTTCCCCTGTACACACGCTTAAGCAACGCTGAAGCTTCAGGATTTCCTGCAATCTCATTCTTTGTCTGATCCCACCTGACTACATTTCCTGTATTATAGGAGATCATTGCCAGCTGAACAGTTGCTGTTGACAGGAATGCATCTTCAGGGGTACAATTTATCAGATTCCTGTCTTTTGCACTAACTGCTTTCAGGAAGTTCCCGACATGATTCTCCTGCATCATTTCAGTTGGAATGTTCATCACCTCTTTCCGGGAGTCCCTGCCTGCAGGAATGATTGTAACCCTTGAATCTTCAGCAAACAGACTCCCTTTGTCGCCATAGAAGAAAATGCCATTATTGAATTCTCTGGTCACATCTCCTGTGCCCCAGAGCCGATGCTGCCATACTAACTGGAATTTTGGGAATGTCATGTAGGAAGTCAGCATATCAGGTGTTGTGATTTTATCTTTAAGCTCATAAATGCCGCCTTTTGTGTAGAATTCCGAAGGCATTCCCTCTCCCATTATCTTCCTTATTATGTCAATGTGATGAATTCCCCAGTCGACCAGATGTCCGTTACCATATTCCTTTTCAAGCCTCCATGCTTTATGTCCGATATTGTGACGGTAGTCGAGTTTTGGAGCAGGACCGCACCATTCCTCCCAGTCGAGAGTTGCAGGAGGCTGCCGGATTGTTGTATCCTCCAGAACAGGGATATAATTGATCTGAGCCACAACCTGATGAACATTACCTATTGTGCCTGATTCGATTAATTCCCTGGTCTTTGAAAATGCATTGCTCTGCCTGCGCTGAAAACCGACCTGAACAATATTTCCTGCTTTCTTCCAGGCATTTACCATCGCAATGCCTTCCGTAACATCGTAGGATAGAGGCTTTTCACAGTAGATATCAAGGCCCTTCTGACAGGCAGCTATAAACTGTAGTGCATGCCAGTGTGGAATTGTACCGATAAAAACAGCTTCAAGGTCTTTAATATCGAGCAGGTACTGGTAATACTTGAAGGTTTTTGGCCTTTTCCCCTGGAGTTTTTCTATTTCATCTGCTGACGAGTTAAGATGATCTGAGTCGACATCACATACAGCTATAACTTCAACTCCTCCCACTTGAAGAGCAGCTTTTGTTATTACCATTCCGTACCATCCGGCACCGATCAGCCCTATCTTCAGTTTACGATCCTGTGACATGCCTGGCAGAAAAAAGGATGATGCCATAGTAGCAGATCCTGCGGCTGATAGTTCAATGAATCTTCTGCGTTTCATAATTCCGGTTATTTAGTGTTGTAAGTATTGATTAAGCTGGAGTCATGCTAATACAGGTAAAAAATTTACTTAGCGACTCCTTATTTTCCGTCAGTACATATAGTTTATCATTTTCTTCAAGAACCGTTGCCCCATCAGGCGTAATGAACTTATCTCCCCTCTGAATAATGGCAATTTCGGTTGTTTTCGGAATCCCCAGTTCCACAATTTGCCTTCCTATTGCGTTACAGCCGGCAGGTAAAGTAATTTCCGTAAGGTTTGATTTTACCCGGTTCTCCAGTTCCATATCTGCAAGAGTTCTGTGTTTTGCCTTTGCCGGCAGAGTAAGATGCAGTCTTTTTGCAATAAATGGCAGGGTAGTTCCCTGAATTATTACCGAAGTGACTGAAATGAAAAAGACAATATCAAATATTACCTGGGCTTTATCTGCCCCGACCAGCAATGGATAGGTTGCGAAAACTATCGGGACCGCTCCGCGTAATCCGACCCAGGATATAAAATGTTTACTTCTGTTCTGTATTTTAAAAAAGCCAAGACTTAAAAAAACGCTTACAGGCCGGGCAACCAGGATGAGAAAAAGTGAGATGATCAATCCGATTCCAATTATAGGGAGTATCCTGCTGGGAAACACCAGCAGCCCCAGGGTCAGAAATAAAATTATCTGCATAAGCCAGGCAAAACTGTCAAATGATTTAAGTAATTTCTTTTTATGGATCAATTCCTCCTTACCAAGATAAATTGCACATATATATACAGCCAGGAAACCGTTTCCTCCGAGGAAGCCTGTTGCTGAAAAACTGAAAAACATTATCGCAATCACAAGAACAATATAGAGACCCTCATAATCGAGCCTGATGTTATTAATGACCATTTTACTGATTTTCCCGAACATAAGTCCAAGAATTCCACCTATAATGAACTGCTTTAAAAACAATGGAATAATAGTCAGAAAATCAGGATCTTTGGTCATTACAAGTCCAGTGAAAGCAATAGTAAGGACATAGGCCATCGGATCGTTGCTTCCGCTTTCAAGCTCAAGAGTAGGTCTGAGATTTCCCTTGAGTGCCAGTTTTTTTGACCGTAAGATTGAAAAAACGGCAGCTGAATCGGTTGATGATACAATAGAGCCTAACAGCAAACCTTCGTAGATGGTGAAATCGGTGATAAGCCATACAAAGATACCTACTGTGGCAGCTGTTATCATTACCCCCAGGGTGGAGAGGGAAATACCTTTCCATATTATTGGTTTTACTGACTCCCAGTCGGTATCAAGACCTCCTGAAAACAGTATAAAATTCAGGGCGATTATTCCAATGAACTGTGCAGATTTGGGATTGTTAAAATAGATTCCGCCGACACCCTCTGAACCAGCAAGCATGCCAATTGCCAGGAAGAGGATCAATACCGGGACACCGAATCTGGAAGTGGTTTTACCTGCAAACAGAGATATGAAGAGAAGGATTGAACCTACGAGCAGTATATTTTCTGTGGAAAGATTCATTGATCAGTCACTGTTTCATTTCTCAAACTTACACAAAATACTCCTTTTATCGTGATTTCTGCAAGTAACTGTCATTTGAAATCTAAAAAATTGTATGTTTATGACCTGAATTGATATCATCACTATTCCTCAGAATAATAAACAAATCACATTATGGGTACCTTTATTCAAAGTATCAGGCAGGCAGACTGGAAGAAGATATTACTGACACTTGTAAGGATGGCAATAGGCTGGCATTTCCTTTATGAGGGAATTGCAAAGCTGCTCATCCCGAAATGGACCTCTTTCTCATATCTGTCAAATTCCTCAGGCCCGTTCTCAGGACTTTACCACTGGATGGCCTCAACACCGGCTGTTTTGAAAACAGTTGATATTCTGAATGTTTCCGGCTTGCTGCTGATAGGAGCTGCTCTTTTTCTGGGTCTTTTCTCAAGAATAGCAGCTGTCTGCGGAGCTCTTTTGCTTACTATGTATTATTTTGCATATCCTCCTTTTGGCGACTCACTTTTCAGTGTTTCTGAAGGGCATCTGTTCATTATAGACAAGATCTTCATTGAAGCGCTGGTTTTGCTGTTCTTTGTTTTACTGAAAGAAAAAGGGTATGGTATTGATCTGTTCGCAGAGCTGATTAAGAAAAGCAGAAAAGCAGACCAGGCCTCACCGGCCGGAAAAGCAGAGTATTCTGATTCACGCAGGGAAGCATTGAAGAATCTTGCAACATTGCCGTTTCTCGGATTAATGGGCATATGGGCAGGAGAAAACCATAAAAGATACGGAGTTGATGTTCTCTCAGGAGCAACTATTCAGCTTAACCGTGCATCATTGGGTGAATTGAAAGGGGTTTTACCCAAAGGAAAAGTCAAAGATCATGAAATAAGCCGGCTGATTCTTGGAGGCAATCTTATAGGCGGATGGGCGCATTCAAGGGATCTGCTTTATGTTCCTTCCCTTTTCAAGGCCTATAATACTGAAAAGAAGATTTATGAAACTTTGATGCTTGCTGAAGAGGCAGGCATTAATGCCATAAATATCGGATTCCCGACACATGTGCTTATGGCCAAATATAAGAGGATGACTGGGAGTAAAATAAAGGTGATCTGCCAGGTAGCACCCAATATGAAGACAGGTGACATTTATGAACAGATTAACGGGGCGTTGGACAGCGGGTGTGATATCCTGCAGGTTCAGGGTAACTGGTGCGACTGGCTGGTACGGGATAAGAATACTGAAGTGATTGTTAAGATGCTTGACAGGATCAGAAGCAATAATCTTACTGCCGGACTCGGGGCGCATACAATTGATTCACTGATATATTGTGAAGAGCAGGGAATTATTCCCGATTACTACATGAAGACTTTACACCATGATAATTACTGGTCGGCACATCCGAAAGAGAACAGGGTTCCATTTGAAGTTGATGGCGATAAGTCGAAGGATCATAATAAGTTTCATGATAACCTGTTTTGTCTTTTCCCTGAAAGGACAGTTGAATTCATTAATAAAACCAAAGTCCCTGTTATGGGATTCAAGGTTTTGGCAGCAGGAGCCATTGAGCCAAAGGATGGCTTCAAGTGGGCATTTGAAAACGGGGCTGATTTTATCTGCGTTGGAATGTTCGATTTCCAGGTGGTAAATGATGTAAATATCTGTCTGGATTCCCTTAAAAACCTCCAGAACAGGAAGAGGGAGTGGTATGCGTAGGATAATTTCCTGAAAACATCCCCCTTGCCCTCCCGCTTAGGCGGGACAGGCTCTTCAAAGGGGGAATCAAGATGAGCTTCCCTTAATGGGGAATTCGATACATTTAATTATCAAGCAATTTGAATTGCCATTTTGGATTTGCTGATTTCTGATGTTCTTTTCTGATAATATCCTCTACCCTTTTAATTATCTCAGGATGAGAGGAGGCTATATTATTTGTTTCCTCCTTATCTGATTCAAGATCATATAGTTCGAATACAGTGTTGCCATTGTGCAAATCCTTCCTCAAGGCTTTAAAACTGCCTGTTATTACAGCCTGCTGACCACCTGATTCAGGGAACTCCCAGTAAAGGTGTTTGTGTTGTTTCTGCTTTTTACCGGTTAGTTCAGGCAGGAAGCTTATGCCATCTGAATCATCAGGTGGCTTTACCCGGGCTATTTCGCACAATGTGGGCAAAACATCCCAGAAAGCTGAAATATGGTCAGAAACACTGCCGGAAGCTATCCTGGAGGGCCAGCTTGCTATCATTGGTACTCTTATTCCCCCCTCATTTACATTACCCTTTCCATATCCCTGTTCACTTCTGAAGGGTCCGCCGCTATCGAACCAGGGTGAGTCTGTGCCGCCGTTATATGCAGGACCGTTATCGCTTGAGAAGATAATAAGGGTGTTTTCATATATTCCAAGATCCTTAAGCTGCTCTACAAGTATTCCCACCTGATCATCGAGATATGAGATCATGCCGGCATATGCTGCGTGAGGATATCTGTGAGGGAAATATCCCGACTCGCCAAGATATAGCTTTTCATCACCGAATTTGTCGACATAGTAATCGATCCATTTTTGCGGAGCTTGGAGGGCAGCATGAGGAATTGGGGTTGCCCAATAAAGGAAGAATGGATTGTCCTTGCTTTTATTTACAAAATCGGTGAGCTTTGTGAACATTATGTCAGGTGCATACTCTTTCAGATTATAGGCTGAATAGTTTAACGGATCCAATGGATCTGCATCTTTATCAAGCAAGGTATGCGGAGCCACGGTATCATTTCCAAGCTGAAACCGGTTCTCATTTTCGTACAGGAAGACCGGATAGAAAGTGTGAGCCATTCGCTGGCAGTTAATTCCGAAGAAATAGTCAAATCCCATTTTCGTCGGAATACTCTCAGTGTGTGGAGCCCCAAGGCCCCATTTACCAATCATTCCGGTTTTGTAACCAACTTTTTTCAGCAGGCTGGCGGTGGTGACTGTACCAGTTTCAAGAGGACGTTGACCTTCGAGTGTTGAATCGGCGATCATTGCCCTGTAATTCCATACATCTCCCCTGTCGCCCCATTCATCATTGCCGCGCACCTGTGAATGACCGGTATGTTTGCCGGTTAAAAGAACACAGCGCGATGGTGCGCTTACAGGAGAGCCACAGTAATGCTGCGTGAACAACATTCCTGTTGCTGCAAGCTTATCGATATTGGGAGTCTCGATTTTTGTCTGCCCGTAAGCACCAAGATCACCATAGCCAAGATCATCAGCAAGAATGAAAATGATATTTGCCTTCATACTTACACTCTCATTCTTTTGATTCACGCAGCTTTCAAAAGGGATAAGCATGGCACTTATCCCGATCATATTTATTGTTTTCAGATAATTTAGATTCATAATATTCTAATGGTGACTATGAGAGATCATTTGATATAAGTCCAATAAAGATACACCTTTTACAAATATTTCATTCACTCATTTTATGCCTTCATATGCCCTTCAGACATAATATGTGTAATATCATGCAATATTGGTCAAAATCAATTCAAAAAATAAGGTTATGTCAGTTTTTTTTTGTTTAATTTTGATTAATTTTGATTAGACTTGTTTATTGTATTGTTTTATTATTCGTTAAACAATGCTGAAACATATACTCCTTTCACTCCTAAACCTGATTTTTGTTTATACTCAGGCTGTATCACAGGATTTTCAGATTAGTGCACCAAAGCTGGATTTTGACGGTAGTAAGCTTAACATATCCTATGATATGCTAAATGCCAATCAATCTGATCAGTTCTTTGTTTGGGTTGTAGTACAGAAGAATGACGGTCAGGTGCTGAAGATGAATTCAATCTCGGGTGATATAGGAGATGTTAAGCCAGGCACAAGCAAAGTGATCATGTGGGAACCTGCAAAAGATTATGTATTTCTGAATGAGGAAGTTACAGTTCAGATATATGCAGAGAAATATGTAAAATCGTATAATAAAGGTTCAATGATGCTCTTATCGATAGTTGTACCCGGACTGGGACAGACCAAGATGAGCGGTGGCAAACCCTACTGGCTGATGGGAGTTGCATCATACGGCGCACTGGCAGGCGGACTGTTAACATACAGCAGTTATAAGAGTACCTATGACAAATATTTAGCAGAGGAAACAAACCCTCAGAAACGAGCCGATTACCTTAGTCAGGCTGAGAAAAGTGCAACTCTGTCAAGCGCTATGTTCGTAACAGCGGCGGCTATCTGGGTCTCAAATCTCTTCTGGGTCGCTGTTACCCCAAACAGGTATCAGCCTTTGAAGTACAGACCTATTACACTGGAACCCTCTGCAGATCCATTGAATGGAGCTGCATTACTTACTTTGAGATATAAATTTTAATCCTATAAGAAGATGAAAAAGCTATTGTTTGTTTCGGCGATTATCCTGTTGCATGTTGCAAACATCTGTGCACAGGTAGTCAGCAGCAGCAAGGCTACTGTTCTCATTAACAATAAACCTGATGCTACAGTGAATAAATCAGTACCCGTTGCTGTTGAAAGTGTGATTCCGGCAACAATAGCTACAGCTGCTGCCCTGCCGGTTGGCACAGGGAAGTATTATGCCCTTATTATCGGTATTAACGATTATCCCGATCCTGATATTAATTCCCTTGATTTCTGTATCCGGGATGCCCAGTCATTCTACAATGCCCTGACTTCGTTCTACACTTTTGAACCTGGGAATGTTAAGTTTCTTAAGAATGCGACAATGTCGGACATTGTCAACTCACTTGACTATTTTGCCAAGATAGTGAAGCCAACCGATAGCTTTCTTATTTTTTATGCAGGTCACGGAGTATGGAATGCCAATTCGGAAACGGGCTTCTGGCTTCCTTCTGATGCAAGGAAAAACAGTACTCTGAACTGGTTCCGCAACAGCGCATTGAGGGATTATCTGCGTGAGGTGAACTCAAAACATACTCTGCTTGTTACAGATGCCTGTTTCGGTGGATCGATCTTCAAAACGCGGGCTGCATTCAGCGATGCGGACCTTGCTGTCAACAAACTTTATGAACTTCCAAGCAGGAAGGCAATGACAAGCGGGACACTTACTGAAGTGCCTGATCAGAGCGCTTTCCTGAAGTATATGATAGAAAGATTGAATGGCAACAAGGAGAAATACCTTTCAAGTGAACAGCTTTTCAGCAGTTTCAGGATAGCAGTTATAAACAACAGCAATGTTATCCCACAGTATGGTGAAATAAAGGATGTTGGAGACGAGGGTGGTGATTTTATTTTTATTCACAGGTAAGTTTTTAGAATATCATAAACAACATAAACCGGTAATTCCATTATCATGAGAAATATTGTCCGACCGGTATTTTATCTGGTATCAGTTCTGGTATGCCTGATTGTGATAATCACCTGCATCAAGGTTGAGAAGAAATTAATGGTCGCAACCGGCAATGTAAACAATGTTCTTGCCAATTCAGCAACTGCTGAAGGAACTGTGATTGATATTGGTGAGGGTGTATCGGATCATGGACATGTATACAGCACATCAAAGGATGTGACGATGGGCGGAACTAAGATAAGCCTTGGCTCAAAGGGAAGCACCGGTTCATTCACCAGTCAGCTGACCAACCTGATTGCAGGAACAACCTATTATATAAAGGCTTATGTAATGGGCAACAGCGAGACACAACTGGGAAAAGAGATGACCTTTAAAACCGCAGATCCTGTTGTACCAACAATAACTACTACTGCTGTTTCAGAAATAACAACTTCTACCGCAACTTCAGGTGGTGACGTGACTGCAGATGGCGGAGCTCCTATTACTGTACGAGGTGTGTGCTGGAACACATCCACAGGTCCTTCAATAAGCAACAGCAAGACTACGGACGAAACAGGAACAGGCAGTTATTCAAGCAGTATATCAGGTCTTGCTCCGGGTACAACATACTACGTACGTGCTTATGCGACCAATAGTGCAGGAACGGCTTATGGGAATGAAGTGATCTTTACTACAGGTGTACCTCCTCCTGTGATTCCAACACTTACTACAACGGCAATAACCGGAATTACTCAAACTACTGCCGCAAGCGGAGGGAATATATCGAGTGACGGAGGTGCATTGGTTACTGCGCGTGGTATATGCTGGAACACATCAGCAAACCCGACAATTGCATTAAGCACTAAAACTACCAACGGTACCGGAACCGGTACATTTACAAGCAGCCTCACAGGATTGACGGCAGGTACTACATATTATGTACGTGCCTATGCAACCAACAGTGCCGGAACGTCTTATGGGAATGAAATTAACTTTACTACAAGCGCCGTTATACCGGTGTCGCCTACTCTGACTACTTCTGTAATAACATTAATTACGCAAACTACAGCAAGCAGTGGAGGAAATATTACCAGTGACGGAAATGCACCGGTTACAGCGCGTGGTGTATGCTGGAACACATCAGCAAATCCGACAATTGCATTAAGCACTAAAACTACCGATGGTACCGGAACCGGTACATTTACAAGCAGTCTCACAGGATTGACAGCCAGTACAACTTATTATGTCAGAGCTTATGCAACAAATAGTGCAGGTACGGCGTATGGGAATGAGCAAACATTTACTACAAGTGCACCAGCGACAGTGGTTCCGGGTGCACCAATAATAGGAACAGCCTCGGCAGGAAATGCTCAGGCTACGGTAACATTTACGGCGCCGGTCAGTAATGGCGGCTCTGCAATAACGGGCTATACGGTAACTTCAAACCCGGGTAGTATTACAGCTTCCGGATCAGCAAGCCCGATTACGGTAACGGGTCTCACCAATGGAACAGCCTATACATTCACGGTAACTGCCACAAATGCCAATGGCAGCGGTCCGGCAAGCTCTGCTTCAAACTCAGTAACGCCTTCAACAGTTCCCGGAGCGCCAACAATAGGGACAGCAATAGCAGGAAACGCTCAAGCTACGGTAACATTTACAGCGCCGGTGAGTGATGGCGGCTCTGTATTAACGGGCTACACGGTAACTTCAAACCCGGGTAGTATTACAGCTTCCGGATCAGCAAGCCCAATTACTGTAACGGGTCTCACCAATGGTACTGCTTATACCTTTACAGTAACTGCCAAAAATGCCAGTGGTACCGGTCCGGCAAGCCTGGCTTCAAATTCAGTAACGCCTTTAGCAGCATTAACAGTCTCCGATTGGGATGGAAATGTATATAACACTGTTCAAATAGGTACACAAATATGGATGTCCGAAAACCTGAAAACTACCAGCTACAGAGATGGAACACCTATACCATTGGTCACTGACAATACAGTCTGGTCAATTCTGACAACACCCGGCTACTGCTGGTATAATAATGATGCAGCTACTTATAAAGCTACTTATGGAGCCTTGTACAACTGGTATGCAGTGGATCCACTAAGTAACGGTGGAAAAAATGTATGCCCTACGGGCTGGCATGTGCCCACCGATACCGAATGGACTGACCTGACAGCCTATTTGGGTGGTGAAGTTGTTGCCGGGGGCAAACTAAAAGAAACCGGTACAACCCATTGGACAACCCCAAATACGGGCGCAACCAACGAAACAGGTTTTACAGCCCTTCCAGGTGGTTACCGTGACTTTTTTGATGGAACATTCTACGATATTGGCCTCATCGGTGTCTGGTGGAGTGCTACTGAGTTCGGTGCTACGGATGCATGGTATCGGTACGTGTTCTACAATAACAGCTTTGTGTACGAGGGTAACGTCAGTAAGAAGGATGGCATTCCTGTTCGCTGTGTCAGAGATTAGGTCTATTTGTTTATTTTTACCCTGAGCCTGTCGAAGGGTGATTATTTGGGGTATCCCGCGACTTGTACTGAGCATTAGCCGAAGTAAGCGGTCGATTTTTGAAAAAAATGGCACAATATAATGAACTGCCTGTATATAAAGCTTGTTATGATTTACTTTTGGTTAATCAAAAGGCAGAAGATGTATCTATGCAATTAGCTGGTTGGCATCAGCTATTTTGAGTCACAAATCAGGCAATTAATTATCAGGCAATAGTTTATAGTTAAATCTCGTTCACCGGCTCCCCATTTCGGACGAGGTTCTCCATCGTCCGTTCTTTTTACTATAGCTAAACCTTAATTAACGGGTATTTTGCTGTTTTATAAACTTACCAGCAACCCCGATAAGCAGGAAATCAATTAATAAATCAGTGATTTTTTTGTTTATATAACATTTATGCTATATATTTGTTTTTTATTAAAGTGGTTTAATGAAATGGTCTGAACTCAGGCGCAAAGCTGAACGTAAAGGATGGTATTTGGTTCGTAACGGTTCTAACCATGACATTTACGCTCATAATGATAAAGATTTTCAGATACAGATAGGACGACACGATTCAGAGGAAGTAAAGAAAGGTCTTTTTAGTAAATTAAAGAAACAAATAGGTTTTTAATATGGAAACAATTGCACTTATAGAACAAGGTAAAGATGGAAGCTTTACAATTTACACTCCCGAATTGCAATGTACAATTACCGGAAGTGGCCAAAGTGTTAAAACCGCAAAAGAAGATTTTAGTAACTCTGTATCAGAAATGATACTATCATATACCGAAACAGGCAGGGTATTGCCTGATGAGTTGCAAAATTTAACATTTGAATACAAATATGATATAGCATCGTTATTCGATAACTACAACTGGATAAACGTTTCGAAATTTGCTAAAATAGCAGGAATTAACGCTTCTCTTATGAGGCAATATAAAAAAGGGTTGAGTTATATTTCCGAAAAACAGGCTAATAAAATAGAAGTGGCTCTTCACAAATTAGGCAATGAATTGTCAGGCATTAGTTTGTAGTTAAATCTCGTTCACTATCTCACTATTCCGGATGAGGTTCTAACTTGTCTAAACCTGCAGAATCGGCAACTTTACAACCACTATTACAAGATTAACAGCCAATACATATTATGTAAGAGCATACGCCACAAACAGCGCAGGAAAGGCTTATGGTGCTCAGGTTGATAATTACCGCGAAGTTTACCCTGTTGAGATTGCTCTTTAAGGTGGTCGATTTTTGGAGAACTTGGGATTAAATAATGCGGTATCATGATAAGGAGATTCCTCGCTATCACTACTACTAATGACAACATTTTGTAAGTTAAACATTATCTGATACATGTGCTATTGTCATAAAACATGGTGTGCAAATTTGTGTGAGGGTCCGGTATGACAGGACATTTATTAACAGGCAACACCAGGATTCACAAAGAGCTTATCTTTAATAACTTACTCTTGGTGCAACTTGGCGCCTTAGTGCCTTTTTGGCAATAAAATACATTTCGGAGCAGACTAAAGTTTTTATTTTTATTATTTGGATTGGTATGTTTAATAGTTCTTTACACCTGCCAGAAGCTTGAAAAGTCAATATTGGTTTCAATATGAGAGGTAACCAATATTTCAATCAATTCTGCGGATGTTTCCGACACAATCCCCGAAGCCGGAGATGAAGCAATCAGGTATGCTCATCGATCATAAATAATATTGAGAATATTTATAATTATAGTGAATATATTCATCAAATATAGCTAAATTTGGTGAATTAAATCACTTTAATCATGATTGAACGTCAGCTCAGAAAGATTATTGAACAGAAGTATAATACCGGAAAAGCGATTATTGTTTTGGGACCTCGTCAAACCGGCAAAATGACTCTCACAGAAATGATTCTGTCAGAAAAAGAAGGCTGTCTTATGCGTAGAGTGATCCCTTTGTCAGGTCTGTTAATCGAGGTTACACATAAGGTAATAAGGTTTACCACCCGGGAGATCCTTCATCCGCCAGCCGGCGGATTCAGGATGACAGCGGCGTTTCAGGGGTAAGGGTTATGAAGCATCATTTTGGGTTAAAGCCAGGTAGTTAAGTTAGTGCATAACCCCGGACTTAAGTCTGGGGTTATTGATAATGAGACGATTGTGGAGTTTAGTCAATAACCAGTTTCTGATAAATGCAGTGTCATCCTGAGCGGAGCGAAGGATCTCCCCTGTGTTAGTGTAAAGCTCTTTCAAGTTGGTCATATTAAGGACATTTGATATAATTAGAATTGTTGTTAACTTTGTTTTATATGGATTGCCTTCCTTTAGGAATTACCATTTAAATAAATGGAAATGAGAATAATATCTGATTATACTCCCTCAAAAATTAAAAAATTCATTCTGGTATTGATTATATTCACATTTTGTTTTTCGACCCGGTCACAGGATTTTACAATTAATATACATTTAAGGGGTGTATATGAATCCAAAATCTCCCTGCTCCCACTATCCGGACCTAATGTTCTTAAGACTGTTCTAACTGTCGAGGGAGTTAAAAACGGAGATACTGCAACACTTAAATTCCCTGAAGAAAATTTCCCCGGTGAATTTGTGCTGAGATTCGATTACAAGGAGAATCCGGCAAGCACCCCCTACCCTTCTGAAAAACGGATCATTGTTAATGATCAGGATCTCGAACTTTGGGTTCATCCTGTCTTCTGCAACAACACTGACAGTACCTGGTTCCAGGAAGATGAGAGGGAAAACACTGCTTTTATAAATTTCTCCAGGGAGAATGCCAGGCAGAAGCAAATGATCGGACTTTTACAGAACTTCCTGCTCGGCTATGACGATCCGAATTCGACATTTTACACAAATGGAATTGCCGAATATGAGAAGCGACGCCTGGCCTCAAACCAATGGATTAATGACCAGATAAGGCAGTATAAGACACTTTTTGTCAGTAACATGTTTGGATTCCAGCATATACCTGCGATCGACTGGAAAGGATCCGAAGCTGACAGAAAACAAAGCCTGCGTGACAATTATTTTGAAGGGATGGATGGCTATGTTAATCTTTATGGGGAATTGGCTACCACCACAGCTCTGCGTGACTCGCTTTTTACACTGGCAGGTAAAAATGCAATTGAAAAGGCTAAAAATGGCGATCCTCTTGTATCTGGATGGATGGTAGACTATTTCTTCAGAGGGTACGAAAGCTTCAATATTCAGGCAGGAATAAAAATGCTGGAGCCTTATCTTGATGATCCTGATTGTCTGACCACCAAACGGCAGGAGATAAACAGGAGGCTGGAGGGAATAAAATCACGGGTAAAAGGATCGCCGGCACCTGATATTGTAATGCAGGATTCAGATAACAATCCTTTTATATTAAGCAGTTACCAGGGTGGCAAGAATAATATCCTGATCCTTTTCTGGTCGGCTGATTGTGTTCATTGCAAGGAGACAACCGATAAATTATATCGGTGGTACCAGGATCCGGTCGCATAATATATATTCTTAGAAATGGATTACTTGTTATATGTAATCATCTCCGTTGAGGCTGTTAACTACCGATTTCAGCCATGCTTCAATACCTTTTTTCATGGATATGACCTTTTCGGGCATTGATGCTGAGAGATCGTTCGTCTCTCCGGGATCTGTTTCAAGATTATAGAGCTCGAAGAGAGGTTCTCTGTTTTCAGAATCGATCCTGTGAAGTTTATATGGCCAGTCGAGCCATGCAGAATGACCGGGATAGAGATCTCCGTCGTATTTGATTTTGATTTCCCCTGCATCTGAATCCGGAAGAGAGTCAGCGACCTCAGTTAATCCTGCCTCCTGCTCTTTCAGAAGCTCTGCCATAAGTTTTGCTGAAGGAGTAACTTTGCCTCTTGCCGGAAACTGCCAGAAGCCCATTGGTTTTTCCCTGGTTCTGATTTTGTTGTCGATCAGTTGCACAAGGCTGATCCCGTCGAGTGGCGTCTGAGCTTTCATTGTTACCCCGGCAATTTCCAGAAGGGTGGGATAAATATCGGAGGTGAAAGAGGGAAAATCAGATACCTTGTTTTCAGGAATGCGGGCAGGCCATTCCATTATCGCCGGGACCCTTAATCCGCCTTCGTATATTTGCCCTTTTGCGCCCCTGCCCCCGGTCGCGCTGAATCCGGCAAGTCCCCCATTGTCGCTGCAGAACCAGAGAATAGTATTTTCACTTATACCGAGTGTTTTAATTTCCCGTCTTATTTTTCCGACAGCGCGGTCCATTCCTGTTATTTCACCCAGATAATGCTGCATTCTCTCTTCCTCACCGGCATAAAATTCGCGATCATGTTCCATCGCCGAATATGGATTATGCGGAGAGCCGAACCAAACAACAGCAAGGAACGGCTTTTTCTTATCAGTCTGAGCCCGAATAAATTCCATTGCTGCATCTGCCGTGACCATCGAGCTTTCCCCGTATGTCTGAACGGCTTTGCCTTCACGGCTCAAAATCGGGTCATTGTCAAAAAAATTGGGAGATGAGCACCAATGATCGAAACCGGAGTTGCCCGGATTGACAGGACTGTTTTCTCTGACTGGCCCTAGGTGCCATTTTCCGAAATGACCTGTCACATATCCTGCAGATTTTAGTGCTTCGGCCACTGTGATCTCCTGTGGACGAAGTGTGTATCCCCAGCTGAAACATCCGAAACGGTTAGGATTACGTCCTGTCAGTACGCTTCCACGGGTTGGAGAGCTTACAGGAGCGGCGGCATAAAAACGGTCAAATCGCAATCCTGATGAAGCCATGCTGTCGAAGTTTGGCGTTTTAATTGCCGGATGCCCGTTGTAACCCATATCGCCCCAGCCCTGGTCGTCAGCCATGATAAGTATTATATTAGGCTTCTCTTCGGAGGCACACTGAATAAATAATGTACATAATCCCAGTAAACTGATGGTGTTAAACCCATACTTTCTCATATGCTTATTGTAATAATTTCTTTAAAAATAAGAATTTTTTTTAACCCACCCCTGGCCCCTCCCAGGAGGGGAACCGAAATCCCTGCGCCCTGCGCCCTGCGCCATTTAATTAACCCACCCCTTGCCCCTCAAGCGAATAATACTATTTTTGTAACCCATGTGCCCGTTACAAAAATCAAACCTCCTCTTCACCGATGCCCTTAAGTTACGCAGGCCGGATGCATTCAGTGTAATGGTCAAACCAACAGGATCATTATGTAACCTGAATTGCACATACTGCTATTATCTTGAAAAAAAGAATCTATATCCGGGTAAAAATGATTTTAAGTTATCAGAAGAGCTTCTTGAGAAATTTATAAAACAGTATATAGAAGCCCAACAGGTCCCTGTAGTTACATTTGTATGGCAGGGAGGAGAACCTACTCTGCTGGGACTGGACTACTTTAAAAAAGTAATTGAACTGCAGAAGCAATATTCGCAGGGGAAAAACATTGAGAATGCCTTTCAGACAAACGGAACCAGGCTCAATGATGACTGGTGTAAGTTCTTTACAGACAATAATATACTTGTAGGGATCTCAATAGATGGCGAAGAGCATAATCATGATCGCTACAGGAAAACAAACAGTGGCGGTCCCACATTCAGAAGGGCAATGAAAGGGATTGAGCTGCTGCACAGGAACAAAGTAGAATTCAATACTCTGAGCGTTGTGAACAGTTACAATGTTAATTTTGCTTCAGAGACATACAGGTTCCTCAAAAAAATAGGCAGCGGGTTTATTCAATTTCTCCCTGCTGTTGAACGGATAGCAGATAATCCGGGAGATGAAAATCTTAAGCTTGTCTCCCCCTCTTTCAATGAAAATGCTTCAGTAACCGAATGGTCGGTTGGTGCAAAGGATTTCGGAAATTTTCTTATCACAATCTTCAATGAGTGGGTGCGAAACGATGTTGCGAAATATTATGTGCAGATATTCGATGCAACGCTTGCAAACTATGTCGGTGAAATGCCCGGAATATGCGTTTTCTGCGAAACCTGCGGAGATGCACTGGTAATGGAGCATAACGGTGATGTATTTTCATGCGATCATTATGTATATCCCGAATATTACCTGGGAAACATAAAAGAAACACCTCTCCCCGATCTTGCCAAATCACAAAAACAGTTCGATTTCGGGATCGACAAGCGGAATAAATTACCACGGTACTGCCTTCAGTGTGATGTTCGATACGCCTGTCATGGCGAGTGTCCCAAGCACCGGATAATCAATACACCTGACGGTAAACCTGGTTTAAATTACCTGTGTGAGGGTTACAAGATGTTCTTTAAGCATGTTGAGCCCTATATGGATTTCATGGCTAAGGAGCTTAAAAATAAAAGAGCCCCGGCAAATGTGATGCAGTGGTTAAAAAACAAGGAGAGCCAGGTTGTAAAGCCTGCTTCTCCCGGTAGAAACGATCCCTGTCCTTGCGGATCAGGTAAGAAGTTTAAGAATTGCTGTGCGGGATTACCAATTTATAAATAGCGCATGGGGCATAGAGCATGGGGCATAGGGCATAGAGCATGGGGCATAGGGCATAGAGCATAGAGTATAGAGCATAGGGAATGGGCAGAAAACTCATTTATTATGATTTACGCCCTTTGCCCTGAGCCCTGAGCCTTTATGATTATGCCTTCTTCCACTTTATTCCGCAACCGACAGCTTTTGTAGCCGTTACCGAGGGCTGTTCACCTTTTATCAGTTTATTAAGTGCATCCACAACATACTTCTTATCGGCAGCAGCGCCATTATCGGCATTGTTGTCAATGGCACCAACATATTCCACTTTCAGCTTCCCTGCATTTTTTGAAAGAAGATAAACATGAGGTGTATTTGTTGCTCCGTAAGTTTTTGCAACATCCTGTGATTCATCATACAGATACTCAAACTTATAGCCATTATTTTTTGCGTGCTTTTTCATTGCCTCGTATGAATCACCGGGGGATACCGAAGGGTCATTGCTGTTGATTGCAACAACCGGATATCCTTTACTGCTGTACTCCTGGTGAAGTTCCTTGATCCTGTCCTCATATTTAATTACAACAGGGCATACATTGCATGAGAATACAACGATGAATCCTTTTGCATCTTCATACTGACTGAGGGAAACCATTTTCCCATCGAGATTCTTAAGGTTGAAGTCGGTAGCATAATCGCCTGCCTTATAAGGACTTCCGGAGAATGACTGTAGTGAAATTGCCACCACTGCAAGAAATAAAACTGGTTTTTTCATAATTTACTGATTTTAAGTTAATAACTATAATAGAGAATTGATCATGTTCCTGAGTTCAGTTTCATCCAGATCGCCTGAATGAAATTTCCTGGTTTTCTTTACATTGTTGAGCATTAGAGTAACAGGTATGTTCCCCTGCCATGACGGATCAACCTTATCGATCCATTCATTCTGATCTGTATCCATCATCAGTGCAACATCAAGAGCTACATTGTTTTTCTTCAGAAAAGGCCTGAGATGAGAATCTATCTGTGAAGGAAAATCGATACTCACAAGGAGGAATAATACTTTTTCCTTATTGTATTCCTTTGCTACTTTTTGAAAGTGGGGAAGCTCTTTCACACACGGAGGACACCATGTTGCCCAGAAATTGACTACCAGTAGCTTATCTTCCTTTGCCGAGAGGATCTTTTCCAGGTCAGTCATCCTGATCTGGGAAAAATTCTGGCCATTTGCCGGTTCAGCAATCAGGGTCAGAAATACAAAAGCAATTATTATGAAAGAGTAATTCTTCATGGTATACTTTTCCAATAAACCATAAAGAGGTGTAAATTGTTCAAAAGCCGGCTAATTTTCCGCTGATTTTCCTTCGATCAGTTTAATATCGTCTGGCTTACTGAATACGTTCTTAAATGAAACGCCAACCTTATTATTCAGAAATACACAGGTTATAGTCTCAGTATGAGGACTTTCAATATACCTTAGTGTAAATTCGGCTGAATTATTATCGAGCCAGGTATAGCTACCGGCAACCTTAAAGGGACGTAGTACATCAATGTTCTTATTTGGAACAAGGTTAGGACCGGGAAGTTCAGTTACAGAATAATACCATTCACCCGTTGTAAAATTCAGAGCATAGTCAGTTGATGCCTTCCGTATATGAAGTGTTACAAGAGTATCGCTGATTTCAAGCTTCAGGCTTTGAAGCTGGCTGTCATTAGAGCCAAAAAGATATGTCTTTCCGGTAAACTCTTTTTCCAGTGGTGAAGAACTCATTTTGTAGTAAACCAGCGTCAGGCGCCTGATCGATCTTGAAAGATGTTGTTTCCTCAATCAATTGTGTGTTTCAGTTCCGGAGCATAAGGTTTCCACCAGCCTTCAGCGATAACGTTACCGTGTCTGAGGAGCATGAAGCTGTGTATTTCATTTGCCTCTTTATCAGCTGCTTCTACGAAAGCAAGTACAGCTGCGGACGATACTCCTTCTGCTTCAGGCGTGCTCAGTGGAAGGGAATTATCGGTTTTGGGGTTGTCACATGTTGTCAGTAGCAATACTAACAATGATAACAGAAGCAGTTTTGTAATTTTTGTCATATTGTTATTTGAAATTTTAATAATTTTTAACCACAGGGCACGAAGGACATGGAGATTCACAGAGGTTTTGAATTAAAATATTTGCCACCAAGGCGCGAAGACACTAAGTTTCACCAAGATTATAGCTCATATTTATTTAACCGGAAGATATGATTTTGTTAATTCTTCGCTGTCTCCATATTTTGCCATTAATTCCGAGAGGCGTTTATGGAGATCTTCTTTTACTGATTCGAATGCCGGTTCGTTATAACGGTTAATCATCTCCTGGGGATCATTCCTGAAATCATATAACTCCCACTCGTCGACATCATAATAGAAGTGGATCAGCTTAAACTGCCCGGTGCTGATCCCATAGTGACGCTTGACGCTGTGAACGGCAGGATACTCATAATAGTGGTAATAATGTTCCTGGCGCCAGGTTGACGGTGTATTTCCCTTAAGAAGCGGAACCATGCTTGCACCCTGCATATCTTCAGGTACTTCCACTCCTGCAATATCGAGGATAGTTTCAGCAAAGTCGAGATTCGAAACGATATCTGCGTTTATGCTTCCGGGCTGTGTCACTCCGGGCCATTGCACAAGAAGCGGTGTACGGTAGGACTCTTCAAACATGAATCTCTTATCAAACCATCCATGTTCGCCAAGGTAAAATCCCTGGTCGGATGCATATACAACTACCGTGTTCTTATCCAGACCGTTTTCCTTCAGGTAATTGAGTACTTCACCTACACTCTTATCAACTGCTGCAATGCTTGCAAGGTAATCCTGCATATAGCGCTGATACTTGAATCTCACAAGTTCTTCTCCTGTCAGTTTTGAACCATAGAACTTCTTTATGATCGGATCATATACTTCATCCCAGGCTGCCTCCTGATCAGGATTCATTCGGTTCAGCCCTACATTCTTTGTCTTCATTGTATCGGGATACAACTTAAGATCCTCGATAAGCCTCATAGTTTTTGAAATAGTCATATCCTGTTCTCTTGAGGCGGATCCCCGACCTGAATAATCGTCAAACAGCGTCGGAGGTTCAGGAAATGTGACATTATTATACAATGTCAACTCATTTGGTCCGGGCTGCCATTCGCGGTGAGGAGCTTTATGATGCATCATCAGCATGAAAGGTTTCTTTTGATCCTTTGCCCCGCTGAGCCATTTAAGGCATTTTTCGGTTATCAGTTCTGTAACATACCCTTCATTCCGCTTTCTTCCATCCTTTGTGATAAAATCGGGATTATAGTAATGGCCTTGTCCGGGGAGTATCTCCCAGTGATCGAATCCGGTAGGGTTTGAACCAAGGTGCCATTTTCCGATCATGGCGGTGTTATATCCCGCAGCCTGAAGCAGTTTAGGGAATGTCTGCTGTGAGCCGTCAAATTCTTTTGCTTCGTTTGAAAGGAAGCCATTCAGGTGACTGTATTTTCCGGTAAGCACCACAGCCCTGCAAGGTCCTGATATTGAATTAGTCACGAGGCAACGGTCGAACCTCATCCCTGCTGAAGCGATTCGATCAATGTTGGGTGTTGGTGCAAGATCTTTAAGTGGGCCTCCGTAAGCACTTATGGCCTGGAACGCGTGATCGTCGCTCATGATATAAATTATGTTAGGCCTACCGGATACGGAAGGAGAATCAGAGCAGGATGAGACAGCTGCAGCAATGCCCAGGATCGATAGTAATTTGAATTTAGTCTGCATATAAATTTATTTAATAATGAAATTGCCTTTTAGTTCTTCGCTTTCTTTGTAGCCGTATCGTACAGCCTTAACACGAATGTTGTGAGTTCCCCTCTTAAGGTGGATGGGGCCTGTATAAAGCAGCCAGTGAGGTTTCTGACTGTTTTCAAAAGTATAGACAAGTGAAGCTCCGTGAGTCGGGCAATAGAAAGCAAGTGTCATAGGTTCAGAATATGTACCGCCTGTTCTGTAGTTTTTTGATCCCCTATCCTCAGGGGAATTGATTATGAAATAAGGAATATCCGTAACAGGCTGTTTTCCTCCGGGCCACATCTGTTCTATCATCTCCGGCTCATTCATATGTCCCAGGTCACCTGTTTCCAAAGTCCACTTATCAAGTAGCCTGCGCATATCGTAAAGAGTCAGTTTCATTACCGGGTCGTTAATAAGATTATTGATCTGATAAGGATCTGTTGCAATATTATAAAGCTCTTCAGGTGGCCGTTTATAAGCCATCCATGCTTTTTGCGGACCGGTAAGTTTTCCTTCAGCATCAAGACGCAGCATTTCCTTGTATATTGGCATCCTGTTAAGGTAAGGCACCCATATGGGGAAAGGCTCATTGGGATAATAATTACGTATATAAAGACAGTTTTTTGTACGTACTGATCTGATCATATCATACGATTCATCAACACGGTCGCGTGCGGCATAAACAGCATCCCTGGGCTCTCCTGCCTGATCGCCTGAAAATGGGATTCCCTGCATATGTGCAGGTACTGGCACTCCGGCCAGGGATAGAACTGTAGGACCCAGGTCGATTGAACTGATCAGCCTTTTATCAACTGTTCCCCTTTTTTGATTTCCGGGAAATTTAATTATAAGCGGTATCCTTAATCCTGAATCATACAGCCATCTCTTACCCCTTGGCAGTCCATCCCCGTGATCGCCCCAGAAGAAGATAACAGTATTTTCAAGCTCCCCTTCCCTTTCCAGTTCCGATAACAGAACACCAACAACAGAATCGAGCCTTGCGATATTGTCGTACATCTTCGCGATGTTGCGCCTTATAATTTCATTATCAGGATAATACGGTGGAACGGGAACCCCAGCAGGATCAGTCTTAACATTCGAGATGTCCCAGTTTTGACTCTCATGTGTTCCGATCCAGTTAAAGATTGCGAAAAATGGCTGACTCTTGTCTTTACGGTTCCTGTAATGGGCTGTCGTACTGCATTCATCCCATATACTTGCAGGAACAGGGTCTTTAGTGAACTGGTAGTCGGTTTTGCTGTTGTTTGTACAGTAATAACCGGCAGTTCTCAGATATTCGGTAAAGGCTTTTACATAGTGCGGAGGAACAGCAGTAAATTCAACTGGATTATCCACACCACGGCGGTATGATGTTGTCCGCATGTGCATGCAGCCTATTGAAGTCTGATACATACCTGTTATTACACCTGCCCGTACCGGAGCGCTTATTGCTGCGGTTGTGAATACATTATCAAACCGGATACCCTGTGATGCAAGGCGGTCAATATTGGGTGTTATGGCAACCTTGTCACCATAGCATCCGAGATGGGGGCTCATATCCTCGGTTGAGATCCAGAGGATGTTGGGTTGCTTGAGGGGTTGCTGGGCGGAGGCGGTGAATGTCAGCAATGAGGCAGTTATACCAGTTGCAAAATATTTGCTCCCTGTCCATTTTTTCATGAACTCACCCCCTAACCCCCTCTCTGCTCCGCAAAGAGTGGGAATTACTGACAGGGTTTCCCCATCTTTATGAAATAGAGAGGGGGAATCAAAGGGGGTGAGTACATTACGCTTATTCATTAATCGATCCTATTTTACGACGGTTAGCCCCGGGTACTTTTGTTATATCATCTCCAATATCCTTTCTTGCTTTTTCGGCAAGTTCTTCCAGTTCCTTTACCTTTTCGGGGTATAATTCAGAAACGTCATACCATTCTCCCGGATCGCGGCGTAAATCATACAGCTGCTTTGTGGTTACAGTTTCGGTTCCGGTTTGGCCGGGCCAGCCGTCGTTGCCGGGCATATGTCCCCTGTAGGTTCTTCCCGAGTGAGGAAGTACTAGTTTCCAGAAATCATGTTGCACACCCTCCAGACTGTTCTGCTGGTAATAATAATAGAGATCCCTACGGGGAGTGGCTTCCTTATCGCCCTTAATAAGAGAAAGTATATTTACACCGTCTATTTTATTTTCCGGCAGAGCGGCTCCTGTAATGGCAGCAAGTGTGGGGAGAATATCTATTGAACTTGCCAGCTGAGTACATATATCACCTGGCGGAATAACACCGGGCCATCGCATAATGCATGGGACCCGCTGACCTCCTTCCCAGCTTGTACCTTTCCCTTCCCTTAAACCAGCAGTGTTTCCCGCGTGATTACCGAAATTCAACCAGGGACCGTTGTCACTGGTAAATATCACGAGGGTATTCTTTTCAAGACCATTTCTCTCAAGCGCTTTCATAATCTCACCTATTGACCAGTCTACCTCCATCATTACATCTCCATAAAGGCCCTGTTTGCTTTTACCCCTGAATTTATCTGATACCCCCAGCGGGATATGTACCATTGAATGAGGAATATAAAGAAAAAAATGTCTGTTTTTGTTCTTTTCGATGAATTTCACAGCTCTCTCTGTATAATCCGTTGTAAGCTTGTCCTGGCCTGCAAGATCAGGTACCTCTGCCACTTTCTCATTGCCGTTGATTAGAGGAAGAGCCGGGTAACGCATCAATCTGTGGGTTGTATCTTTGAGCCTGACCAGCACTCCGTCAAAATCGACCGGCCACATATCGTTAGAATAAGGTATTCCGTAATATTCATCAAATCCATGCTGCAGCGGAAGAAACTTTTCAAGATGACCGAGGTGCCATTTTCCTATTACGGATGTACGATATCCTTTTGTTTTAAGCATTTCAGCTATTGTTGTCTCTTCCGGATTGATACCGACCTCAGCCCAAGGCATGAGGGCGCCTGAAAAGCCAATGCGGTTAGGATAACAGCCGGTGATCAACCCGGCCCTTGAGGCGCTGCTGACAGCCTGAGGGCAATACCACCAGGTGAACTGCATTCCCTGGTTGGCAAGTTTGTTGAGATTGGGTGTTTCATACTGGTTTGCTCCTGTCCTGCCTATATCACCATAACCCATGTCGTCCATGAGGATTATTATGATGTTAGGGGTTTCAGGTTTTTTGACAGTTGTTTTCTGGGATGTGGCGTTTACTGTTGTAAGTGTTGCCATCCCGAGACTGAATACAGATTTTAAGTTAATCATGATATTAAAAGTTTTTAAACACAGAGTTACACAGAGTTTTCACGGAGTTTCACTGTTTTTTATTTTATCAAGAAGTTGTGTTAATTCATTAACAATAAGAGGGTTATCGACAGCTACATTTTTCGTTTCCCCAATATCGGTTTTCATGTTAAATAACTGAGTGATGGGATCATTGCCTGATTCGATATTCACATGCTTATATAGTTTTTCGCCTGGTCCGGGTTCAATGTATTTCCATTGGTCCTTTACTATTGAGAGGCGTCCGTTCACTGCATGCTCCACCACCCATTCACGTGATGATGGAGATTTACCCAGCAGTGCAGAGAGATTGCTTCGGCTGTCGGGTGCATCGCCATCAGCAACTGACTGGCCTGTTAATTCGGCAAAAGAGGCCAGCAGATCAATCTGACTGAAGAGTTCATCGCTTCTGCCAGGCTTTATCTTTCCTTCCATGGATGTAATAAACACAACCCTTGTCCCCCCGTCAAATGAGCTGTATTTTCCACCTCTGAGTTTTCCGGCAGGTTTATGGTTGCCAAGGAGCTCAACTGCCTGGTCAATGTACCCGTCATCTACCACAGGTCCATTATCGCTTGTGACAATGATCAGGGTTTTTTCAGCAAGACCGAGCCTGTCGATTGTTTTCATTATTTCACCAACCGACCAGTCGAACTCAACAATTGCATCACCCCTTGGTCCCATCCCACTTTTACCTTCGAATCTTTTGTGTGGCAGTCGGGGGACATGAATGTCGTGTGTGGCAAAATAGAGAAAGAAAGGGTTATTCCTGTTATGCTCAATGAATTTCACTGCTCTTGCTGTAATTGTATCAGCCATATCTTCATCGACCCAGAGTGCAGATTTTCCGCCACTCATCCAGCCAATGCGGCTTACTCCGTTAACGATGGTCATATCGTGGCCATGGCTCGGGTGCATTTTAAGAAGCTCAGGATGATCTTTTCCGGTAGGTTCAACAAGGATCGGATCTGTAAAACTTACTTTTACAGGATCATTCGGATCCAGCCGGACAACACGTCTGTTTTCAACATAAACGCAGGGCACTCTGTCGCCTGTAGCAGGAATCAGGAAACTGTAATCGAAACCTATGTCGAGCGGGCTATGAGTAATCTCTCCATTCCAGTCGGCTCCTGAAGACGGACCGAGTCCCAGATGCCATTTGCCGACAACACCGGTTGAATATCCTGCCTTTTTAAGTACTGAGGCCATTGTTGTCCTACCGGGAGCAATTATTGCAGAAGCATCACCCCGTGCAACTCCTGTCCCTGCTTTTCTCCAGGCATATTCTCCGGTTAGCAGAGAATACCTCGAAGGTGTACTTGTTGCCGATGTGCAATAGGCATTGGTGAAACGAAGTCCGTGATATGCCAGAAGATCAATATTCGGAGTTATCAGAGTGTTGGAACTATAACATCCGACATCGCCGTAGCCAAGATCATCAGCATAGATTATCACGATATTGGGTTTTTCTTCAGCCTTCTCATTCACGCATGCCGTTACAGCAAGTGACAAAATGCCCAGAGTGCCCGGAATGATTTTGTGGTTTAGGTTGATCCTGATCATAATGATTAATATTATTGCTTTGTTGCCGATACTTCACAAGAAAACGGGAAGTTTTCTGATCTGATTCTTGCTTTTATCAATAGTGAATCTGCTTTTTTTACAATTTCAGGATGCAATGGAGCCACATTTTTTGTTTCTCCAATGTCTGAGGACAGATCATATAGTTCTGTTTCACCGTGCGGTAGTTTCTCAATATCCTTTTTTACAGCTTTCCAGTTACCCATTCGCAATGCAACCCGACCACCTTGTTCGTGAAATTCCCAGTAGAGATATTCATGCTGCTTCTGCTCTTTGCCAAGCAATTCCGGAAGAAATGAGATCCCATCGGTATTTAAAATTGTATCAGCACCTGCAACTTCTGCCAGAGTCGGCAGGACATCCCAGAATGCAGATATATGATCGGATTTTGAAGCTGGTTTGACTTTCCCAGGCCATTTAACCAGCATTGGTGTGCGGATACCACCTTCATAGAGATCTCTCTTATATCCTTTCAGTGGGCCATTACTATCGAAATAATCAGGGTCAGCACCTCCTTCAAGATGAGGTCCATTGTCTGAAGTAAATATTACAATTGTATTTTTTTCAAGACCCAGTTTCTTCAGTTTAGCTATAATCTCGCCGACATAATTATCGAGTTGT
>Ga0154307_1110_pt1 | contig 99061 bp, 75 predicted proteins | sample RifGroA2_FD_105601 | JGI IMG/M metagenome (GOLD analysis project Ga0154307, IMG submission 105601) | Bacteroidetes bacterium GWA2_40_15 | reverse complement strand
CTTAAACATGGCAGCAAGCCTGAAAGGCAGTTTAGTATCACTGTAATCATATTTAGGCACGCTCAGCGGATCGGCCAGCAGTACCGGAATATTATTCTCCTTCAGAAAATCCTTTACCAGCCATGCAGATTCATCGGCTCCGGTAAGCACCATTTTTTTAACCCCATGCCTTTTCCCGAATGATACAGCAGCCATAATTCCTTTGGGTTCACCAGAACTGATAAACATAGTTTTGGTACCGTCGAACAAACCTTTAAGAGCCTCCAGCCTCAGGTTCGCATCTTTTGGTTTTTCCACAGCGGCATAAGCTGCAGCATCGGTGAAAATATCTTCAAGAGATTCTACCTTATTATCATAGGATGCAGCGCTGCTCTCAGCACCAGGGAAATACCCTCCCCCAAGCCTGCCTGCAGCTGCATACCTGTTTGGCCATACAAGCTGAATACCGTTATCAGGCTTATAGGCAGCGTCCTGCCAGTTCCATGCATCGAGCTGAACAACGCTTGAAGTTCCGGGAAGAAGTGAACCTACAGGAACGATCTGTGCAAGCAATATTCCGTTTGACCTTATTACCGGAATGACGTGAGAATCAGTGTTATAGGCAACAATGGCGCGAACATTAGGATTAAGCTCACCTGTCTCACGGTTATCGGTAGCTACATCAACGCCACTGCCTATCTCTACAAGTCCGATGCTTGTGGCAGGAAATATGAGCCCGGGATATACATGTTTGCCTGAAACATCTATCACTTCAGCACCTGCTTTGTCAAGCTTATTATCGGCTGATTTTCCAACGAAGGTTATCTTTCCGCCTGAGAAAACTACTGTTCCGTCTGTTATTACATCACCGGTCCCGGTATGGATCGTTCCACCCGTCAGCATGATTGTCTTTTTCTGTGCCGGAGCCACAACCGGGCTCTGCGATATTACCTGGCCAACAGAGGCAATTAATATTAATATGATAATTGTATACTTTTTCATCTTCCTGGGAAATTAGGAGTTGTAGAGATTGCTGATGGAGCTTCAAGAAGGATATTTGCTATAATCCGGTTCCGTTCTTTATCAATCTGTTCTTTCAGTTTTGAATCCTGATCCTCATCAAAGTAGATAGTACCGTCAACCATGGTTTTGCTTGCACGTGCATAAACCGACAAAGGATAATCAGTCCAGAGAACAAGGTCGGCATCCTTTCCTTCCCTGATGCTCCCCATCCTGTTGTTGAGGTGAAGTATCTTTGCAGGATTAAGAGTTACAAGCTTAAGCGCCTCTGTTTCAGCGATTCCACCATACTTCATTATTTTTCCCGCTTCCTGATTAAGGCGCCTGCCCATCTCAGGATCATCTGAATGAATGCATGTCAAAACACCCTGGTTCAGCAAAAGTGCTGCATTATATGTATTACCCTCATAAACTTCATATTTATAATTCCACCAGTCGGAAAAAACCGATGCGGCAACTCCATTGGCAGCAATCTGATCTGCGATCTTATATCCTTCATTGAAGTGGATCAGGGTGTTTACCTTAATGCCAAAGTCTTTTGCAAGGTTCATGATCATCGTCCCTTCCGACTGAATATATGTATGACATGTTATAAAGCTTCTTTTCTCAAGCACATCAACAATAGCATCCAGTTCAAGGTCCCTCCTTGGAGGCACCTTACCAATTTTTTCAGCAGTTTTCATTGAATCCCAAGCTTTCCACTGCATATTATAATCTACAGCTCTTTGGTAAGAATCGCGGATGATCTGCTCAACTCCCATCCTTGTATTAGGATAGCGATTGACACTCCGTTTGACATTTTCGCCAAGCGCATGTTTTAAAAATCCCACCTGGTTATCAATTTTGAGCTCCTCGGCATTATGTCCCCAGCGGTTCTTTATTATTACTGACTGCCCGCCTATGGGATTTGCCGATCCATGAAGAATATGAGATGCTGTTACACCACCTCCAAGCTGCCTGTAGATTGTCAGATCTTCAGGATCCACAACATCTCCGGCCCTGACTTCGGAAGTTATTGCCTGTCCCATCTCATTTGTTGCATCAAGGGCCATATGGGAGTGTTCATCAATTATGCCCGGAGTAAGATGCATACCTGTACCATCAATGATTCTTGTTGCTGAAGGAGCGGTAAGGTTTTTGCCCACTTTGGCAATCTTGCCTTTCTGCACCAGAACATCTGTATTCAGGAGATTACCTTCCTTTTCATTTGTCCATACTGTAACATTCTTAAACAAAACATCTTCCTGTTTTGGTATTTCAGTACTGCCATATGCTGCGAAAGGATAAATCACTTTTCCTTTCTCAGGCTCTTTTACATCAGGCTTACTTCGGCCTTTCCCGGCCTCTGAATCACTATTTGTGAATTTCGCATTCCATCTGATCCAGCTGCCATCGGAAAGCTGGCCATTCCCTTCCAGGTTATTGTCTTTCACATAACCTGTTAATCTGTATTTACTTCCTGACCTGTCAAATGTGATGCTAACCAGGTCTTTGTCAATATTGAGTGTAACGCCTTTTACCTCGGTTGAATCAAAGGTCATTTTAACCGATGGCTTATCAGCTTTTCCGGATAACACCATTTTATAATGAGCAGTATCAACAACAAGGGAATAGGTTCCTCTGAGGTCTTTCAGTCGCAGGTCAATAAACCTGTATGGCACACCCTGTACCCAGTTTTCATCAATAGTACATTCATCATTAAAGATATTCCCTGAGGTTACCAGCAGGTTGGCAATCATGTTTTTCTTAATTGCTCCAAGCAGATCAGAGGCTCCTACCATGCTGGCAGGAGTATAAGTAAGTGCCTTAAGCGCCTCAGTCTCAGACAGTCCGTATTTTACTGATTTTCTCAGATTTACCAGGAATGATGAGCGCTGCTTAAGATCTGAAGAGGTTATGGCGAATGTCAGGCCGGCATTTGATACTTTTGAAAGGTTCAGAGGAGCAAGCTCATAGTGTTTCAGAGCTGAATAGGTTACCGTAGCAGCATCATACGGATCCTTTACATCGGGGGCATCAGGAAAACTGACAGGTATTATGAGCTTGTTACCTGCTTTCAGGATATCATTTATTGTCTGGTATTCATCTCCGCCTCCTTTTACAATATACTTTATACCAAACTCTTTTCCCAGTTTGTCAGCCCGCAGTACTTCTATTTTGTTCGTCACTTCAAATATCTGGGGAAGAGTCAGGTTCGCTGTGTATGCTTCCAGTCCGTCATCATGAAAATATCCGGCAGGAAGCTGTTTATAACATTGGGCATCGTAGTTTAACTGCCTGAGCAAAGCAATGATACCAAATTGTGATGCCGGGTAGAGATCAGCTGAACGGCCTCTGACCAGAGAATAATTTGCCGAGGTTCTGTTTTTTAATATCAGGTTATTTGTTTTTCCATCACCGGTAGTTACCAGGGCAGATGTGCCACGGGCAATTCCTTCAGCCTTAAACGTCACTACAGCTCCGAAACCTGCCTGCCGGAATTCTCCGGCGATCTTAGGGTCGGGAATAAATTCAGCAGATATGTCGTATGAAGCATTGATGCCATCATTCCAGTAATCTGCCGCTCTGGGTTCAGGTACAGGCGGAACAGAAGTTCTGACTCCCTGCATTTGAGCGATGAGAGCAGCATATGGATTTGCAGTTGCTGACGAGGCTTGTGCTTTAATACCATAATTTCCTGCATAAACATCGATAAAGGCCGGGTAAACTGTTTTACCGGTGAGATCATAAATGATTGTCCCTTTAGGGAATGTCAGGCTTTTACCGACTGCTTTAATCCTGCCATCTGAGATAAGGATATCGGCGTTTTCAATAGTTGTCTGGTAGTCTACCACAACACGGGCATTTCTCAGACCGTGGATTTCGATCCTCCTGTCGCTTACGCCCACTACAGGAGCATTGTCCTGTTGTGCCCGGATCTGGGCTGAGATAAACAGCAGAATAAGGAAGAGTGTTTTTCGCATAGAAAAGAAGGTTTAACAATTTGGGTTTATAGTTCAGGGTAAATATAGTTCTTTATGATTAATAGCGAAAGGCAAAGGTTGAACGACGCACGACGCAAGGATATAAAAAGTATGAGTAGTGTGCCGTGAGAGGTAAACAGTGTGTCGTGAGCCGTGAGCCGTGAGTCGTGTGTCGTGAGTCGTGCATCATCTCTATACCCTGAGATAATCATTTAAATATGAGTACCTTGAAGTGAGATTACCGTTTTTAAGGATGGTTGCCCGGCTGATCATCGGACTGTCTGTTCCCATAAGCAGGTCATGTAAAACATTATTTATCAGCATCCTGCCGAAATCCTGGGAGGCATCGCGCGGGAGTTCACCCGGAAGGTTGTCGATCGACATCACCGTGATATTGGACGGACGCGAAAAAGCAGGTTCTTCTAAACCAAGATGAGGATTATAACCATAGAAAGGATCGGAGATTGTTGTAACCCTGCATGTTGAAGGGATAGGTCCATTTATATCGCAGCTTATATCAGCAATAACCGTGATCCTGAATTCAGGTTTCTTCATATCCTCACTTGAAAAGAAGTGGGGAGATCGCGGATCCCAGTAGTGCCCTGTTATGAGGATATCCGTTACTTCTGCAAAAGGTTGAAATGCAGACTCATACTCCTGAGGAAATCTTGCAAATTGAGTGAAGCTGAACTCCCTGCCTCCTTTATGTTTTGTATAGTGCTGCGGACCTGCCTGGCAGAAAACCGGAACATCAAATTCCCTGTTAAGAAAATCTTCAGGCCTTACCTGAACAACATTTGCCACATTCAATGTTTCTATTACCCCTCCTGAAACCCGTCCTTCTCCTGTAACCAGAATTTTCAGTCCGGGCTGAAGCTCTATTTTCCGGAGACCTGCCCACATTTCATCCAGGTCGTGGCACTGATAAGCCGGTTTGAGTTTGAACCTGTTGGTTTTTATCCCTCTTGCCCTCAGACCGTTATAGGCTCCGACGATTCCTGCATGCCTTCCGAAGGCTACTACCCTGCGACCTTTATCATCTGTCAAATATTCGAAATCGACAAGGGTAAGCTTTCTCTGAGCCATCTCTCTGAACATATCGAGGTTATGCAGCTGTTTCTTTGCTACATGGGCAAAGAACATATATGTTTTACCAGTGATGAAAGTTCTTTTATCAATCTCCTTCACTCCCAGCAGGATATCACAATCCTTAAGGTCTTCTTTCAGGGGAATGTCGAGATACTCATATTCCTCGTTGGAATAGCACCGGATATCGCTTGGCTGGACAAAAAACTGTACATCAGGGTAAGTCTCCTCAAGAGCTGTTATCTGAGGCGGAGTGAGAGGCACCCTCCTGTCGGGAGGATTCCTTGTTTCACGTAATATTCCAACTCTGAGTGTCTTTGTCATAATGCAGGTCAAATAGCCACAACTGGTGAAGATACGAATTTCAGGGCTAAAAATTCAGGAAGTATGTAGTATTTAAAGGCGGATGGCGGAAGGCTGAGGGCTGAAGGGGTCAACACTCTATGCTTTACGCTTTACGCTGCCTATTGCCAATTGCCAACTAATGTTTACAGTTCAGGCTTTTTTTCGTATCTTTGCATTGTTTTCAGGAGCATTAAGTTCGGGGGTTCTGGTTTTTTTTGCCCTGAGCCCTGAGCTCTGTGCCCTGAGCCACTTTAGGGGCTGACATGGTTTTGACAGCATGAGTGGTGGTATGTAAGCATGCAGGGTGTGGTGACGCGTCCCTTAAACAGAGTTACAAAACAACAAAAGGCGAAAACAATTACGCTCTCGCAGCATAAGCGAATAACAGTAGCTTAAGCACTTTACGCCGAAAGGCATAAACTCCGGGCACATGTGTCCGGACGAGACGTTTCCCGGGCGGTCATGCCCTGATCCAACCCGACACGGAGACGCACGCAATCCGGGGCTAGTCTGAAGGTTGTTCCGACCCGATGGCGAAACAAACAGGAAATAAGGGCAGGTTAGGTTGTTCTGCAGCTGACAGGTCACGAAAATCAAGCAGAACTAAGCATGTAGAAAGCGTATGGCTTCCGTGTTTGGACGCGGGTTCGACTCCCGCCAGCTCCACAAAAAAAGAGCGAGAGTGAGAGTGAGAGCGAGAGCGAAGATTCTCGCTCTTTTTCCCGCACTCACTCTCACACTCACACTTGTTCACTGAATGAAATAAATCAATTACCATGCGCAGCATGGTGCTTGTTTTCTATTTGCAGGACTGGAGCTAAGGGATCAATGAACGAAGTGAATTACCCCCGCAGGGTTGAGAAAGGGTGAGGGGGAGATTTCTAAAAGCAAAAAGAGGTTCGATAGACCTTTACCGGCTATAAAAGCGATTGAGGCAGCGACCACACCGGTAAGGTTCAGGAATACCACACATAAGAGCAATACCACAATTATCACAACAAGCTCAACTGCAGTTGCAGCTGAGATAGGCCCCGTTGTACCGTTTGCTATAAGCGAGGATCTCTGGAAATTTAGGAGGACTGTCATTGCCGGTAAAAAGATCAGTATCTTAAGTGGAAGATATGATAGATCTGCAAGTTCCTTACTCAGTCCGGAGATATTAATAAAACATAAATCAGCCAGGTAAGAGCCAGAGGACCCCAGAATAGAAATATCCTCCGGTATGAAAGTCTTTCAGTTATATCCACTTTTGATAAAAATCCCAAAGATAGTTATTTACCGGTTTTCTGGCTTTTCGGGGCAGGTCGTAAAAAAGTTACTTCCGGTAAATATTGAATTCTATCGTGTTGCACAGGAGCGATAATTCATTTTCCTATAAATCATGCAATCAAATGAAATTTTACCAGCACCATAAATAAACAGGAAAAAACTGAGCAGTGTCATTGCATAGTCTGTCCGCGAATCATGTGCCATCTGCCAGAATCCTTTCTCCTGCAAAATCGGAATCTTGGTTGTGGTAATTGCAGTTATCATGATGATTAGCAGAGGTATTGCAGCAATTCTGACTGATAAGCCAATTAAAATCAGAGCGCCACAGACAATTTCAAGAGAAGCAACGAATGATGCAAGAAACTCAGGATTTGCAAAACCAATCTTCTCAAACCGTCCTGCTCCTACCAGTTCGGGAAAAAGAAACTTCTGGATTCCTTCAGAAAGAAATATCAAACTAACAATCAATCTCGGTAAAACTGACCTGTAATCGTCAACTGTTTTGAAAATCAAACTTTGAATTTTCTTCATATTTAAATGATTTTAAATAATTCCCGCACCTAAACCAAGTGCTATAACAAATAGCATTACAGCAACTAATACCTGAATAAATCGTAAGGTTATTTTCTTTAAAAATATATAACCAATGAAGGCTCCTGCAAAAGATGCAATTATTGCCGGAATCCCAAATCTCAACAGAACTTCCTTATTAGCATTCCTGCCGGCCAGCATGATTTTGAACAGATTGTTGGAAAAATGGACTACCCCTGTTAATGCTATTGCAATTTCAATTGGGAAAAAGATAGCAAATACCGGCATTAAGATTGTCCCAAGTCCAAATCCGGAAAAGAATGTCAGAATCGCTGTAAAAAATGAAGCCAGAACAATAACAACGATATCCATATAATTATCTTTCAATTTAAACATTTGTAACCCATTAAGGTTCAACAAAACGATACCAATTTATATGATGCATTAGATAAAGCACCATGTTTTCTGTATATTAATGAAATTGGGAAAATCGGAGAAGAGAATACGATGAGAAATGTGTACCTGAATAAATTCGCAATTGAAATTACCGGTTATTCTCAGGAAGAATCAAATAAATTAGGATCAGAATATTTCAGAAAAGTTCCGCATCCGGATGATTTTGAATTTATTAATCAATCTGTCGATGAAAATTGTATTCTATTTGTTTATCCAACCTGTAAGGAGGTGTGAGTATGTTATTATGTAAAAAGATATTGCCGACAAAAAATACACCTGAGTTAGTCCTGAACCCTGATGGTGTAATTGTAATCAAAGGACGATCAATCAGTGGCGAGGTTAAGGGTCTTCCACCTCAGGTTGATGCCTGGCTGGAAGAATATCTTTCCGACCCTGCCGAAAGTACAATTATTGAAATCAGGCTCGAATATATCGGAGGATTTAGTTCAGGGTATTATGTTGAGATTGTAAAAAAAATCAAAACAGTATTGCTGAAAGGGAAGAAACTGATTATTAACTGGTATTATGAAGAGGGTGACGAGGATATCCTTGAAAAGGGCGAGTGTTTTTCTATATATCTCGATCTTCCTTTTAACTTCGTAATGATAAAAGATCCTTCGTTACATAAAAAACTCTGATTTTTTTCAAAAGATTACCATAAACTATTGTTGTATTTTATACAATAAATTTTCGCCCTGCTCCCACCGACTCAGGAAAAAGATAGTTTTAAAACCTGTTAAACTACTCTATCTTGCCTTTGATATTGTAAATTTGCAAAAACAATTAATCAGAATGGGCGATATAAAGATATTAATAGTTGAGGATGAACAGAGGCTGGCTGACGTTCTTAAGAAGCAGCTCGAAGAATCAGGTTTTGCAGCAGAAATAGCATATGATGGGTATATAGGTAAACAAATGACAGAAAAGAATGCCTATAACCTCATTATCCTTGATATTAATCTGCCCCTTATAAATGGCTATGATCTATGCCGGGAGATCCGTAAAACAAACAATAAAACTCCGATCATAATGCTTACCGCCTTCGGAACTCCCGAAAATAAAATTTCAGGATTCGACACAGGTGCAGATGACTATGTGGTAAAACCATTTGATTTCAGAGAATTGCTTGCCCGGATCAATGTATTCCTGAGAAGAGCTGATCCTGGAACCATTGATTCTGAGAAGATTGATCTGGCTGATCTGGAGATGGACCTTAAAACAAAAAACGTTACACGTGCCGGCAGGAGAATCGATCTGACAGCCAAGGAGTCTCTTCTTCTGGAGACATTCCTTAAGAACCGTCATAAACTACTGACACGCGATTTCATTATTGAAAAAGTATGGGGAATTGATTTTGATCCAAGCACGAATATTATTGACGTATATGTCAATTATTTAAGGAAAAAAATAGACAGGGATTTCGAACCAAAGCTGATACATACCAAATTCGGGTTCGGTTTCTATTGCAGCGATAAGGAGATATAGGATATGAATATCAAGATAAGATTATCACTTCAGTTCACTCTGATTGTTACAGGGATCTTGTTGTTTTTTTCTGTTCTTGTTTACTATTTTTCCTATTCAAGACAGCATGCCAAATTCAGGCAGAATATACTTGACGGTGCAAAAAATTATGCCACTCTTTTCATTAATGTTGCTGAAGTTGATTCGGTTTTATTGAATAAAATACAGGAATCAGCTATTCTATGGGAAAGAGAAGAATTGGCAATTACCGACACTGCTTACAACATCCTGTACAGCAACAATATTGAATATCTCTCTGATAGTTTAACACTGGTTAAAAACGCTTATCGGAATTCGCACTATTTTGTGGTTGCTGATAAAGAGGGTGTATTTTACAGGCACATTTTTGAAAACAGGACATACTATATTTTTTCGCTGGCCTATGATAAGACCAGGTCAGCATATCTAGAAGAACTGCGAAAAATTCTCTTCTGGAGTATTTTGTTCAGTATAACACTATCAGTACTTCTCTCTTACCTGTTCGCACGAAGAGCTATAAGACCTATTTCTCTTATAATCAGGAGTGTAAAAGAAATCAACTCACTCCGCCTTGGCAACCGGCTCGATGAAGGTGACAGAAAAGATGAGATAGATCAGCTTTCCGTAACTTTCAACCAGATGCTTTCCGACCTTGAAATTGCCTTCCGGAACCAGGAAGACTTTGTTTCAAATGCATCCCATGAGTTACGCACACCTCTTTCTGTTATGATCAGTGAGACAGACTATTTCCTCAGCAGGGAAAGAACGAGGGAGGAATATACTGACCATATTGCCGCATTAATTAATGATCTTAAGAAAATTAACACTCTCCTGAACAGTCTTCTTGAGCTGGCCCAGGTTTCGAAAGATAAAAATATCGGCTTCTCTCCTGTCCGCATTGATGAGATTGTCTTTGATGCCATGCATCAGGTCAAGAACAAGTACCACTATCACAAGATCATTCCCAGAATTCAATATCCCGAAAATGAAAAGGATCTGGTAATTAATGGTAATGAGGGACTGCTTACCATTGCCTTTAAAAACCTGATTGACAATGCCTGCAAGTTTTCAAATGATATTGTTATTGTGGAATTCGGGTTTGATGGTGAGAAAATTAATGTGGCTGTTGCTGATAGCGGAATCGGAATTCCTGAGGCAGAGCTCGGAAATATCTATAAACCATTCACAAGAGGATCAAATGTTAAGTACATAGGAGGTTTTGGTATCGGACTCACTATGGTCTCCAGAATTATGCAATTGCATAAAGCAGCTATCACCGTTGCGAGCAGGGAGAATGAAGGAACACGGATAAATTTACAGTTCAGCCGTTCAATTCCTTAAATTTAAGCAGATTTTAATGAATTTCTAATAAGTTTCTAATAAGTTACAGGTAATTCATCCATAGATTTGCACCTGCTGAGATTAAGAAGATCAAATCTCAAAAGTAAAAGATAGGATATTATCAGTTGCGAATGGTAAAATCTTATGTACTTTGTTTAATTGAAACCAATTTAATTACCTTAAAGCAGTTGTCTGATTGATCAGACAACTGCTTTTTGTTTTCAGCAACTACAGAACTGAAAGAAATAAGAACATGACACTTAATTCATGGCCGTCAGGTAGTCGATTAATCCTTCGTATATCTTCTGAGCCATCTGCTGTCTGAATTTCGGATCAGCAAGCTTTTCTTCATCCTCAGCGTGTGACATAAATGCCTGTTCCACAAGCACTGAAGGCATCTGAGAAATCCTTGTAACAGTGTAATTAAAAGATCCGATCACTCCAAATTCCTTCAGGCCGAGCTCGAGGAGACGGTCATATATATTCCCGGCTAATGGTGCCCAGAATGGATTATGCCAGTATGTACTGGTTCCAGCTACCGATAGATATCCCCTGCCACCTGCATTGGCATGTATGCTTATAAGAAGATTCGCTCCGGATTGCTCTGCTATATCACGTTTCTCAATAAGTGACATGTCCTTGTCTGAATCGCGAACCTGGATAACTTCAGCGCCCATTGATCGACATAACTCCCCAAGCCTGAATGAAAGGTCAAGATTGATCTCCTTCTCAGGAAGGCCTGATAAACCAACTGCTCCGATACCCGAGCCTCCATGCCCAGCCTCAATCGCTATCTTCAAACCGGTTAATGGTTTTTCATTACTCAGATCATACACCGGCGGATATTTAACTTTAAGGACAAGCCGTTTCCCATCGATACGCAAATCATAACCCCATATATCTTTGGTTTTCAGATTCACGATAATACGATATGTACAGGGCGTTGTTTGCTCCCAGGTTATCAAGTCAATCATCCTGCGTCCTGCCATATGGGTTATCCATGTACTGCTGGTCTGAACTCCGAAAAGAGTTACAACAATCCTTTTCTGGTCAGGATCCGGGAAAACTTCATAGGGAACAGGTTCCGGGTATGGTATCGATAAAACATCGGCATCTGAGGAAGGCGCACACGACATACTTGTAATGTAATATGACGGCAGCAGAGTCTCTGCAGGTAGCATTTCAACATCATCCTGATGAATGAAACCACTTTCAATACTGCTGAGACGGACCCTGTAATTTTCACCGATTTTACCGGTGGTCTTCATAATCACCCCTGGCTCCAGTTCAGACCTTATGGGTCCTCCAAGCCGGGGGCCTCCAAGGTTATAGGTTAATCTTGAGTTTTCATTTCTGACCCTTACATGCGGAAAGTCAACCAGTTCCCTGATCTTTATTATGTTCTGAACAGTAAATTCAAGGGCCTGCTTATCAGTTGAACCTTCCAGGGGTATAAGTTTTAAGATCAACTTGTAAGATTTTCCCGGAGTAAGTTTTCCGAGAGGTAACTCAGCCCTGTACCGCGAATAATCTTCATTATCTTCCCGCATACATTTTATTGGATTCTTTCCATGAGTAAGATATACATATGCATCCTGACCCAATGAACCACGAAAGCTTATCTGTACGGCATCATCCCGCAAAAGTTCAATATCAGCTACTGGCTCAACAGATTTTTCATCAATCCACAAAGGGAATGGTGCTATTTTCCTGTCACTCCTGGTATAGTAGAACTCCCGTTCATAAAAAGTTGAGAGAGAATCATATGTCATCACAGTTGCCCTTACCCGGTTCTCTCCCTCATTCAGTTTGATCTTCTTAAAGAATATCCCTGTTTTGTATTGTTTAACGGAGTCACCATTTATCCAGACTTTTGCAGGATAATCAGTTTTACATAACAGATCAAATTCAGGAACATCTGTAAATTGCTTTGGCATTCTGCGGAATTCAACCCAGGGTGATTTTCGGACAGTCTTTCCACCAGTATTTACCATGTAGCTGTATGGAACAATCCAGTCTGCAGTTGAAATCTCAACAGATCCAGCTTCAGTCATCAGTTCAATAGTGTCTGGTTTTGTTAAAATGAAGCTTACGCATCCGTCTGAATCTGTTATCAATGATTTATTACTCTGACCCAGCTTCAATTTTCTGCCACCAGGACTTTCAGGAAACAAATGAGACAGATCAAGTCTTATTACCTGCTCCGGTTTAATCTTTTTCAGATTAAGGTGGAGATTTGCCAGTCCCTCATGAAGTTTGGTATCTGTTCTTGCAATTTTACTTTCAGGAATTATCATGTCAACCATTCCTTCGTTAAGGAAGACAGATGCACTTTTATACTCTTCGTCTTCTGACCAGATTACAAAATTTACAAGATACGGCTTTAACATCATAGCCTCAACTACCATAACTTCAATAAGTTCCGGAGCAAGATCTGAAATATCCATTCCCAGACCATCAATATCATAGTTTGTAACCAGGTTGTTCACCTCCTCTTTAAGATTAGCTATCATCATCTGAAGGGGGATGATCCGTCCAGGGTCAGTATGTCCCGGGAAGTTAATAACTGCATATATCTTATGCTGATTCGCGTGAGCCTCCCTTACATCATCTTTAAGCGAAGACAATCCTCCATCGGTGAAGAAAAAAATCGTACTCTGTTCAGCTTCTTTCACAGGCTGTTCCCCGGGGACTTTCTGCAGAGTTTTACATCCTGAAAGTATCAGAGCCAGGATAATGGGGATCGTACCCAAACTGATAATGGTTCTTTGGTTTTTCATCGGTATAAGAGATATTTCTGCCTGACTTTTAAGAACTCACTCACCTGATCCTGGCATGCTTTTATTATCTCTTCAGCATTCACCCCGGGCTCATCCATTCGTTTTATGACAGCAGGTGGAGACCATATAAGTGAATCAGGGCTGGTTTTACGATATGCATCAAAAGTATGCACTGCTGCTTCAACAGACATGAAAACTGCCGGATCTGTAACCATTACTTCCACTCCATGACTCATCATGTTCCATGGTTTTCCCCGCGGATTGGAACCTGTCGCGGAATTTTCAGGAATGAAATGAACGGGTCTGAAGATTGCTCCTTTAATGCCCCTGCTGTTGAGATCAGCTGCTGCCTTTTCAGCATCTATCCAGGTTGATCCTGATATTAAAAATGGTTTAGTTGTACCTCTTCCTTCAGAAATGTTTGTCCTTTCAAACAGGCATTGACCCGGATAGACTATTGCAGTTTCCAGTGTTCCCATATTCGGCGATGGCATGACCCATAAAAGCCCGGTCTCGTTCCAAAGCATACTCCTTCTCCACCCCTTCATCTTAATTACTGTAAGGTCTGCACCATATCCCTCAGTTTCATTCCACATGGTTGCCAATTCACCATAGGTCATACCATGTCTGAGCGGAAGAGGGTGGCGGAATATACTAACCGTATCAAGTAATGGACCCTCAACAACCCTGCCTCCCAGAGGATTTGGCCTGTCGAGAACGATAAAAGGGATCCCTGCCTCTGCGCATGCCTGCATAGCGAATGACATGGAATATTTGAATGTATACCAGGCTGATCCTACACCCTGAATATCAAAAATAAGTGCATCAAGGTTCTCTATCCATTCCTTCTTCGGGGCAAATGAGTCGCCATACATGCTATATACCGGTATTCCTGTGACCGGGTCCGGTTCCCCATCCTGAATTATCCGTCCCTGCAATGCACCCCTCACTCCATGTTCGGCTCCAAACAGGGCAACAAGGTTTACTCCGGGAGTGGCGGCAAGTATATCAATACTGCTTCTTAAATCAGACCCGACTGCAGATGGATTTGTAATAAGACCTACCTTTTTGCCTCTTATCAGATCGAGGTGATCGGTTACAAGCAGATCTATTCCGGGTGTAACAAATGGCTTAGGGAGAACTGGTTTTATTTTATCTGCACCAAATTTTGCCAGGATCTCAGTTAAGGCAGGAGCATCGCTGAAAGAAAAACCTGACATCTTCCTGTATGTTAAAGCACTTTCATTCCCAAACCGGTCGACAGCAGAAACTGCGATACTGTCTAATGGCAAAAGAACATCCTCCGGCTTAGTTATTGTCCCCGGATCGACCCGGTTTAAAAGGGACTGGTTGACAACAAATGCGGGGACACTATCCGATGTAATACTATTTCCAAATATATCATAGTTCCATTGAGAGCCATGTTTAAAGTAAACAACCCACCGTCCAATGGCATCCTTATCTTTATTAACCCAGGAGACTCTAAGAATATCTTTATCCGGTGAAATATTTATCTCCGGAGCAACTGGCCGTTTTTTGTCAAGCCAGGGAGAAGACGGAACCAGTGCCTTCTTTTTATATGGTCCGTCAGAGATTGCCTTTGCCAATCCCGGAGAATACTGGAGAGGTCCTATGCTCCAGTGGACAACTCCGGGACTTTCAGGAAGCATTCCACGGGCTACCATGATCTGGTTCAGAGTTTCATCTATCAGCTTTGAAACCGGTTGGATACTCAGACTGATCCCCGGCCATAAATGTCTGCCCTTTTTGTTTTCGTCTTTCCACCAGCCGAGAAGCAGCGGATAACTCTGAGGAATCTGGTTGATCTGCCAGTAGAGCTGGGGGGAATAGTAATCAACCCAACCTTTGTTAAGCCATTTGCGTGCATCGGCATACAGCACATTATGCTGATCAAAACCACTTATTGATGGCGGATTATATGGCCGCCAGATACCGAAAGGACTTAATCCGAATTTAACGTAAGGTTTTTCTGCTTTTATCCCCTTATAAATCCTTTCCACAAGTATGTTGACACTTTCTCTTCTCCAGTCACCCCGTGATAATTTACCCCCGCTCTTTTGATAAGCCTGCCAGCTTTCTTCATCAGGAAAATCCTTATCATTATTATAGGACGGATAAGGGTAAAAATAATCGTCGAAATGAATACCGTCAAGATCATATCTGCGGACAAGGTCCATAACCACATTGTAGGTCTGATCCTGTGTAGCCTGCTTTGTGGGTTCCATCCACCAGTAACCCTGCTCAAGCTTAACAACGAGTTCAGTCCTTTTTTTTACAATTGAGGCATCAGATACCTCACCGCCGGAAACATGATGGGCACGATATGGGTTCAGCCAGGCATGAAGTTCAATACCACGGGTATGTGCTTCTTTAATCCAGAATTCCAGCGGATCATAATATGGATCAGGAGCTTTACCCTGTTTCCCGGTAAGATAGTAAGACCATGGTTCAAGATCACTTTGATACATGGCATCGCATTGGGGTCTTACCTGGAAAATGACTGCATTGAAATTATTGTTGAAAAGCAGATCAAGAAGTTCAATTGCCTCTTTTTTCTGTTGTTCCACTGGCAATCCTGGTTTGCTCGGCCAGTTAACATTTGCAACAGTAGCAACCCAGGCAGCCCGGAATTCCCTCTCAGCACCTGGCGTACGGCCTGATGGATCACCGGTAGCAGCAGTTTTAGTAGATACACATCTTGTTACAGTAATTAATAACAGTACATAAGCAAAAAACAGCAGAGTTCTTTTTAACATAGTTTTGATATTAAATACCGACAACTAATATTTGATTTCCTTTAAAGATAATTTTTTAAAAACAATACCCTCATATGGCGATTTTTCTCCTGCTTCATAAAAGCAACCCAATTCTCCAGTCGACAGAAGGGTAATATCCGAATAGGCAGCAGGTCCATCATAGAGAACCTTTGATACAGCCCATGTTTTACCTTCATCATTGCTTATGCGAAGGGTCATCTTCTCACGTGAGTTTTCGCTTGCCGGATTTAAAAAATACAGAATCTTTTTTTTGGGATGGTTAAGAAGGCTGGCCTGGCAAATTGGTTCAATTAACAGAGGATCTGAATAAATATTACTCCATGTCATGCCTCCATCATTACTCAGAGAGACTTTTCTTGTCTTCCGGGTACGGTCATAGTTCCGCATGTTCAGCATCAGTTTACCTTCGGACAATTCGGCTATGGTACATTCATTTACCTGGTCCTGCGGGGTTGTTCCTCCCAGATTCCAGGTCTTTCCATTGTTGTCGGAATAGATTATATGTGAAAAGTATTTCCCGGTTCCTGCCTCAATATGATCGCACGGAATTATCAGACGACTCTTATATTCACCTGCCTGTAGCTGAATCCCGTGGCAGGGTCCTGTAGCATACCATGTCCAGTTATTAAGCTTTACCGTTGTTGTAATTTCTACCGGTTCTGACCATGTCAATCCATCATCGGAGGATACCAGCAGGTAAATCCTCCTGGTGTCCCAGCTTGTCTGATTTATGATCTCGTGCTCATGGTCACTTCCGAGGTTCCAGGTGGATAGAAGAAATATCTTTCCACTCTTTGTATCCTGTACAGGCGCCGGGTTTCCGCATACATTATCACCATCATCCCAGATCAGGATTAACTCGCTCCATGTTTTACCGTTGTCATCTGAACGCTTCATTACCAGATCGATATCTCCTGTATCGGAAGATGTATTCTTCCTGCCCTCGGCAAAAGCCAGGAGTGTACCATTTTTTGTGGTTATAATCGCAGGTATCCTGAATGTGTTGTAACCATTGGTGCCGCTTTCGAAGAGATAATCGAGTTTCTTTTCAGTTGTTTGTACCTGGGCAGATAAGTTATATGCCGGGAACAGAAATAGTGTAAGCAGGCAAATGAAGAGTGCTTTTTTCATATCATAAAGAGTTAATTATTTCAAATTTAAAATATAAATTCATTGAACATATCAAATAATTTCGGTAGGGTACATTATATTTAACTATAATTTTAACCGCAAAGGGAACAAAGTTCTTCGTATCCTACGGCTGGCAGATACTTTTGCGAACTTTGCGGTTAATGGATTTAGTTTTAACAAGACTTATCTGTAAATAATATTACCATATATGTGGCTGATAATCTTACTATTTCTTGCGATTGCATTTATTGTTATCACTACAACAAAATTCAAATGGCATCCGTTTCTGTCGCTCCTGATTGCTGCAATCGGATATGGGGCATTTTCAGGTACAATGACCCTTGAACAGGTTGTCAAATCAGTTAATACAGGATTTGGCAATACGGTTGGATTTATCGGAATTGTAATTCTTGCAGGGTCGATAATCGGAACATTCCTTGAAAAATCAGGAGGAGCATTTACCCTGGCTGCAAGCACACTTAAAATTACAGGAGAAAAGAACGTGCCACTTGCACTGAGCATAATGGGGTATGTTATCAGTATTCCGGTATTCTGTGATTCGGGGTTCATAATTATCTCTCCCCTTGCAAAAGCCCTTACAAAACAGGTCGGGATCTCGTTCGCTGTAGGCGCTATTGCACTCAGCCTGGGGCTGATCACAACCCACTCGATCATACCACCAACACCCGGACCAGTGGGTGCGGCAGGGATACTGAATGCTGATCTGGGACTTGTGTTAATTCTGGGATTCCCTGTCAGTATAGCAGCACTTATTGCCGGCTGGCTCTTCGCAGTTAAAGTCGCACCAAAAATCAGTTATGAATCTTCATACGATACCGGGATCACAAAATCTGAATCAACATACAATCCATCCGCAGCAAAATCATTGTTCCCAATCTTCGCACCAATAATTCTGATCATACTCAGATCCGTTGCTTTGCTCCCATCGGCTCCTTTCGGAACAGGAAATGCATCAAATCTTATAACTTTTCTGGGACAGCCGGTGATAGCCTTACTTTTAGGAGTATTCCTTGCTTTCCTGCTTCCAAAAAAACTTACACGTGAAATGATCTCTCCTGCCGGATGGGTTGGAGAGGCAGTTCTTGCAGCTGCAACTATAATAATTATTACAGGTTGCGGCGGGGCATTCGGACAGGTCCTTCAGAATTCAGGTATAGGCGATTTCATAAAGGAGAACCTTGGAGGGGCAAAAAGTCTTGGTGTAGTTCTGCCGATTCTCATTGCTGCCTCTCTGAAGACAGCTCAGGGCTCAGGAACAGTAGCTATAGTAACAGGGGCAGGCCTTATGGCTCCTCTTCTGACTCCGCTGGGACTCGATTCTCCAATGGCAAAAGCGCTTGTTGTAGTTGCACTGGGCTCAGGAAGTTTGATTGCCAGCCATGTAAATGATAGCTATTTCTGGGTGGTGACACAATTGTCGAAAATGAATGTTAATCAGGGATATAAGCTGCAGACATTCGGGACGTTCACCATCGGAGTTGTTGCTTCTTTGGCAACATGGTTGATGAGCCTGATAATATTATGAGTAATTTTACATAAAGAAGATAGAACGTGATTACAAGCATAAATATTAAACTTACCAAAATCCGGCAGCATTTTCCTAAGAACGGACTTGCCGATGTGAAGGGAGAAGTATCAAAGGAGCTTCTCAGACTGAGACCACTGATAAAACCAGGTGGCAATATTGCAGTGGCAGCCGGAAGCCGGGGAATTAAGAACATAGCTCTGATTGTCAGGGAAGTAACAGATTTTATAAGGGCAAATAATGCCAATCCTTTCATTGTTCCTGCAATGGGCAGTCACGGAAATGCGGATGCTGAAACACAGGCACAGATACTGGCAGACTACGGGATCTCGGAAAAAAACCTCGGAGTTCCGGTAAGATCATCAATGGATGTGGTGGAATTGCCAAAGGGAGCATCACCTGCAGGTATTTTCATTGATAAAAATGCATATCTGGCAGATGGGATTATACTGATCAACAGGATCAAAGCACACACCGATTATCATGGCCAATATGAAAGCGGACTGGTAAAGATGACTGTAATAGGGCTGGGAAAGGAGAAACAGGCCTCTGCAATTCACAGTTACGGGGTTTACGGACTTGCTGAACTGATACCTGTTGTAGCAAAACAAATAATATCTTCAGGAAAGATCATCGGGGGGCTGGCCATAGTGGAGAATGCCTTTGATGATACCATGTTGGTAAGTGCGCTGAGGGCTGATGAATTCTTTGAAAAGGAACCTTCTCTCCTTAAAGCTGCAAAAGAAAACATGCCTTTTATCCCTGCTGATAATATTGACCTGCTGATAATTGATGAGATGGGCAAAAACCTCAGCGGTGTGGGGGTTGATCCTAATATAATCGGGAGGATGAAAATATATGGACAACCGGAGCCTCTCCGTCCTGCAGTTAAGTCGATAATTATTGCAGATATCACAAAAGAATCACATGGAAATGCAATCGGTGTAGGGTTGGCAGATGTTATTCCAAGGAGGCTTTTCAATAAGATTGATTTCCCATCGACCTATACCAACGGAATTACCAGCAGCTTTTATGAAAGAATAAAGATCCCGGTAATAGCTGAGACAGACAGGGAGGCGTTTGATATAGCATTAAGAGGTTGCGGATATATTAAAAAAGGCGAAGAGAAAGTTGTCAGGATAAAGAATACACTGCATCTTGAGGAGCTGTATGTTTCGGATCCAGTACTTGAAGAGATAAAGGCCTCCGGAAAAATTGAGGTTATTGAGAGAAATATCGGATTATTCAACGAATCTGAATTTAAAACGTTCTGATTTATTAAACACTTTGTGTTCCCTGGTGTCTTCGTGCCCTGGTGGCATTAAAAAAATAGGCCACAAAGGCGCTAAGGCACAAAGATTCACGAAGAGATAATTTAAATCCGGCTTTGAATACATATGATTGATAATAAACAACATACCTTTCATAAAGCAGAAAAGATACTGGTTGTTGCCGATGATCTTACCGGTGCTGTTGACACCGGGGTTCAGTTCAGCATAAAGAATCTGAAAACCATTGTTGTGACCAACAATGATAATCTGAAGAAAAATCTCGCAGAGTTCGATGTTCTGGTCATTGATACAGAGAGCCGGTTTGATGATATGCAGACAGCATACAATAAAACTTTTAACGCGGGAAAATCAGCTAAGCAGGAGAATATAAAATACATCTATAAAAAGATGGATTCAACAATGAGGGGAAACATCGGGGCAGAGATCGCCGGTCTGATGGATTCGCTTGATATCAGCCACACGTTTGTTGTACCTGCATTGCCGCAGTATGGAAGAACCACCCTAAACGGTAACGTTTATGTAAAGGGGATACTGCTTGAAGATACTGAATTCGCAAATGATCCTAAAAATCCTGTCACAGAGTCGTATATTCCCGGAATTATTTCACGTCAAACGGACAAAAAAACCGGTGTAATTTGCTTTGATGATCTCCTGGCAGGCAAACTGCAATTCATTAATAAACTTGAAATACTTATAAATGAAGGCGTTCAGATAATTATCATCGATGCAGAAGAAAATGAAGACCTGGATCTGATAGCATCCGTTCTTTCACAAAGAAAAGAAAGAGTGATGTTTGCCGGTTGCTCGGGTTTTGCTGAAAGACTGTCGAATCACCTAATACTTAATAAAGAGAAAAAGAGCAGTATTGTCATAGCCGGAAGCGTAAACAAAGTAACCCTCAGTCAGATAGAGTTTGCTGCGAGTGAACTGAATATAAATGTAATTGATATTGATGCAGATAAGATCCTGGCAAAAAATAAGGGTCAGGAAAAGGGAAGAATCCTGGAGCTCATCAGGGATACTGTTTCCGGAGGGAATGATATAATAATCCGAAGCGCTTCTTCAGCAGAAGATGTTGCAAGATGTTTTGAAAAAGGAAATAAGCTTGGGCTTGACAGTTTTAAAGTAAGTGACACGATATCTGACTTCCTTGGAGAACTGGCGAAGGAGATTGTTAATAATTACAACATTAAAGGGATAGTATTTACGGGCGGAGACACAGCAATAAAAGCCGCCCACTCAATAAATATATCCGGAATTGAGATAAGAGATGAAATATTGCATGGTGTCCCCTACGGATATTTCACAGATGAAAAATACAGGGATATCATAATTGTTACAAAAGCCGGTGGTTTCGGAGGTGAGGATGCTTTGTTTCAGATTTTAGATTTCTTAAGGAATAGCTAACCATATGACAGATAAGAAAAGATCAATTGTAGGTATTACAATGGGTGATCCGTCAGGTATCGGTCCTGAGATTATCCTGAAAAGCTTCGGGAATAAAGAAGTAAGCTCATGCAATATAATTGTAATCGGTGATTATGGAGTTATGGCTGCTGCATATAAAATGCTAATGATCAATTCTTTTAAATTGAAAAGTACCCGGAATATTTCAAATTGTTCATTCAGTAAAGATGTTCTGAACATACTTGACCTGAATCTGATCGGGAAGGATGAGTTGCAGCCAGGGAAAGTAAATGCTGCATCCGGATCGGCTGCATTTGAATGTCTGAAGAAAGCAATTGAACTTGCAAGGAATATTGATATAGATGCAATTGCAACGGCGCCACTTAACAAGGAAGCATTGCATCTGGCCGGACATAAATATGCCGGACATACTGAAATCCTTGCTGATCTTACAAATACAGAAGATTACGCGATGCTGCTTTATGACAAAAGGCTGAGTGTAATCCATGTTTCCACACATATTTCACTTCTTGAGGCAGTTACAGGGCTTAAAAGGGAGAGAATTGAAAAAGTGACAGAACTTGCTGAAAGTTCAATGGAGAGACTTCTCGGCAGATCACCGAGGATTGCAGTTGCGGGACTAAATCCTCATTCCGGGGAAAATGGATTGTTCGGCGATGAAGAGATCAGAGAGATAATCCCGGCAATTAAAAAAATGAGGTTAAAAGGGCTGAATGTTGAAGGTCCGGTTCCACCTGATACAGTTTTCCTTAAAGCAGCGAATGGCATGTATGATGTGGTAGTGGCAATGTATCACGATCAGGGTCATATACCTCTGAAACTGCTTGGATTTAACACAGGAGTAAACATTACCGTGGGTTTGCCATTTATAAGAACATCGGTTGATCATGGAACTGCTTTTGAGATCGCCTGGCAGGGCACGGCAAATGAAGAGAGTATGGTTGAGGCTATAAAGCTTGCTGTAAAACTGGCATAACTACCTTATTTCCAGAAATATTGAAATTAAATCCCATTTTTTGACTTTTTCCTTATCAGGGTCGAAAAACATTTGTAACTTAGAGGATACTCAATATCTGCAATGAAAAGGTTTGTTTCTATATTACTTCTTTTCTTTATTTATGGAAATATATTCTCTCAGGACCGCAGAGAGAAAATACATGTACTTCTGAACAATATTTCAGAAAATCAGCCGGCTGATCAGCTTTTCATTCATACTGACAGGAATCTTTATCATAGTGGCGACACAATAAGGTTCCAGGCCTATATCAGGGACTACCAGACAGAGGTGTTTGAAACAGGAAGCATTTCACTGTATGTATTATTGCTTAACCCTGAACACATTACAATCGACAGCGCCAGGTTCAGGATAAGCTATTCGACAGCCTCAGGATGGCTTAAGGTTCCTGATAACGCATCAGCTGGTGATTACTCAATACTTGCTTTTACAAGCGTCCAGATGAATTATGATCCGGAGTTTGCCTTCAGGATGCCTTTAAGAGTTGATCTCATAAAACCTGATCGCCGGCAAAAACAATCTGATACAATAATAAGTAGTGGAAATGCCGATCTCAGATTCCTCCCTGAAGGCGGTACTTTTATTAACGGGGTCAGACAACGGCTTGCCTTTAATGCAGTCTCTTCAGAAGGCAGAAGACTGAAAACCTCCGGAAAAATAATTAAACTAAACGGAGAAATAATAACTGATTTCGCAACCGGTCCGTATGGTCCGGGAATAGTGGAATTTACGCCACAACCCGGGGAGATTTATTATGCAAAGCCGGTTGAAAAAGAATTCGGCAATATCAGCTGGCCCCTGCCTGCTGCCGAAGACACTGGTATTTCCCTGCGGGTTGACAATCGGGGCAATGGCCTGACAGATATAATTGTAAGAGGAAGGGAAGTAGCCGGTAAAGAATATTTTCTGGCAGTTACTATGAATAATGTATTGATCTTTTCAAAGGAGATCCGGCCGGATACACTTTTTACTGCAAGGATAAAGACTGCTGATATTCCTGCGGGCACAGCATTTGTCACCATCTACGATACTGATTTAAATCCCGTTGCAGAAAGAGTGATATTCCTGAACCACAATAATAAGATGAAAGTTCAGATCAGCATATCACCAGAAGAAGGCAGATCAGGCCGGGAGACAGAACTGATAGTTAATACAACTGATGACAACGGGGAGAATGTGAGCTCCGTGATCTCAGTATCTGCAATAGACTCAGCATCGGGATATCACAATGGAATTCCATTCCCGGATATTGAATCTGCATTTCTCTATGACAGGGAGATTTACAACAATCTGCCATCTAATATTAAGGTGTATGGGTCTGAAGAATCTTGACAGTAAGTCCATCGATCTTTTACTTATGACTTATGGATGGAGGAAGTACACCTTAAAAGAATATGTAACAGCATATCCTCATTCAGAGACAAATTCTAATACAACCCATTCACATTCAGACCATATGAGTTTAAAATAAATTAAAAAAATGTATTATCTTTGACACATGAGTTCTTACAGTAAAATAATAAAAATAAGCTCTGACAAAAGATTTGGCAGACCCTGCATCAGAAATACCAGAATTACAGTATCTGATATACTTGGATGGTTAGGCTCTGGAATGAGTTTTGAAGAAATACTGCAGGACTTTCCGGAACTTTCAAGGGAGGATATCAAAGCAAGTTTAATGTTTGCTGCTGACAGAGAACGTAAACTTCAGATGATCTGATGAAATTACTTTTTGATCAGAATATTTCATTCCGGATTACAAATAAAATCCAGGACATATTTCCAGACTCTGAACAAGTCCGGTACTTAGGGTTAGAAAATTCAAAAGATTCTATTTTATGGAACTATGCTAAAGTGAACGGTTATTGCATTGTCACTTTTGATGGTGATTTTTACGACCTGGGACTTGTTAAAGGATCATCGCCAAAAGTGATCTGGCTAAGGCTTGGAAATACCTCTACACTGAATATTGAAAATGTTCTCAGGAAGAACTGTGAATTAATAAAATCATTCCTTAATGATCCCGAATATAAGGATACCGGATGTCTTGAAATCAATAGTTTATAAACCTCTCCACAAAAAAATATTGAATAAGGTAAAACTGGCATAAAGAATCCGCTTCCGGGGAACTAAAAATTATAAATCAATTTTGAGCCTGCCCCGAAAAGTATTATTCTTGCCACAAAGGCACTAAAACACAAATCCCGATAGCTAGAGCGCCAGGTTCAGGATCAGTTATTCAACAGCGTCAGGATGGCTTAAAGTTCCAGATACTGCATCTGCTGGTGATTACTCAATACTTGCTTTTACAAGTGGCCAGATGAATTTTGATCCGGTGTTTGCCTTCAGGATGCCTTTAAGAGTTGATCTCATAAAACCTGATCGCCGGCAAAAACAATCTGATACAATAATAAGTAGTGGAAATGCCGATCTCATATTCCTCCCTGAAGGCGGTACTTTTATTAACGGGGTCAGACAACGGCTTTCCTTTAATGCAGTCTCTTCAGACGGTAAAAGACTTAAAGCCTCCGGAAAAATAATTAAACTAAACGAAGAAATAATAACTGATTTGAATCCCGTTGCGGAAAGAGTGATATTCCTGAATCCGAACAGCAGGATGAATGTTAAGATCAGCATATCACCTGAAGAAGGCAGGTCAGTCCGGGAGACAGAACTGACAGTTAATACAACTGATGGCACCGGGGAGAATGTGAGCTCCGTGATCTAAATATCTGCAATTGACTCAGCATCAGGATATCACAATGGAATTCCATTCCCGGATATTGAATCTGCATTTCTCTATGACAGGGAGATTTACAACAATCTGCCATATAATAAAAGGTGTATGGGTCTGAAAAATCTTGACAGTAAGTCCATTGATCTCTTAATGATGACTTATGGATGGAGGAAGTATACCCTGGAAGAATCTGTTTTAGCTTATGAAGAAAAAAGAGAGGATAATTATGATCATCTGAAAATCAATAATCCCGGTCCGGAAAAAAATGGAAGATCAGATATCAGACTGATTTCTCCTGAAGGCGGGGGAATTACCATTCTAAGATTGAATGAAAGCAGGGAAACCTTTTTACCGTTTGATTCTCTTGATGCCTATGCAAGACAAATTATGGTTCTTCCCGATGATGACCCTTCACGCAATTCAAATCCTGTTATAGTTGAATTTCCTGAGAACACGGTATATACTGATAGTGCAAAGCTGATAAAAACCGGTTCGATTTATTTTAAACCTGAATTTGCTTTCATTGCTAATGATACATCAGTTTTTAATCAGGACCGTGCGATTATGATTGAGGCTGTAACCATCAAAGGAAAACAGACCATACAAAAGAAATATGTTGATAAAAACGCTGAAGAATTCAAATATGTAAATGCATTTACACTGTATAATAAAGACTTCAAATATGTACAAACTTTTGAGGATATTCTTTATAAGTTACATCTATACTGTGTTGATAAACCTGCCAAAAAGGTCTATATTCGTGGAGCACTATATTTCGGTGGGTTACGTCCCGGAATGTTTGTTGTCGATAATGCTCCGATTTATGGTCAAACATATTCCCCGATAGCACAAATGCGTACATCAGAAATAGCATCTGTTACTGTTATAAGAGGGCCACAGGGATTTGCAAGATATGGAAATGAAGCAAGTTATGGGGCGATACTAATAACCACAAAAATTGGAAACAGGCTTAATGGCGGGATTGATCCCGATGATGAGGCAAACCCAGGTAATCCCCTTTTAAACCAATAAGAATATTCCGCACTGAAACTGAATATTACATCCCTGTAAAAGAAGAACTTGAATCGATTCCTGAGTTTCAGTTCAGACCTACACTTCTCTGGAAAAGTGATGTTTATCTTGACGGTTCTGGTCCTGTAACATTCAGGTACCCAAATAATATGGGCAATGGTAGGGTAATGATATTTGTCAATGGTGTATCAATGACTAACCTTGTTGGTGCAGGCAGAGGAAGCTATGTTCTAAAATAAGATCTGCATAAAAACACATCGCAATTTGAACCTTTTGCATCACTAAATTGTTAAAAAGTTATATTTGCTGAATTACCGGGTATTGGGTTTGATGTTTCTGTTAAGTTGAACATCTTTAAGATAAGAACGGAATAATTTTTAACCCACCCCCAACCCCTCCAGGGAGGGGAGCTTATAATACATTGTATTGTTGAACATGGAATATTAATAGCTTACACGGTGATATATAATTTGTAAATACTTTAAAAAAGATATTATGAAAAAAACAAACCGTCGGGAGTTTCTTCAGAAGAGTGCTGCAGGATTTGCAGGACTGGCAGCTATTTCGGCAGGACTGAAGGATTATGATTTTATGGCTCCGGCTGAGACTATTGATATGATAAAGCTTGGCAATACCGGTATCAATGTACCACGTGTTGCCCTCGGAACAGGATCGGGAGGGTGGAAGAATGCTTCGAACCAGACCAGGCTCGGAATGAAAGGATTTGTTGAGCTTTCACAATACGCCTACGACAAAGGGATCCGCTTTTTCGATACAGCTGACATGTATGGCTCTCATGAATATGTACGTGAAGCACTGAAAGTTATGCCGAGAGATAAAGTATCGGTTCTTACAAAAGTGATGGTTTACGACCAGGAGGGCTGGTATAAGAAAGAGCCGTTCCAGACAAGTCTCGACCGTTTCAGGATCGAAACGGGATCCGAATATTTTGATATTTTTCTGCTGCATTGCATGATGCAGGGTGGCTGGTCTTCAGAGTACAGGGATTACATGGATCAGGTCTCCAGGGCCAAAGAGAAGGGTATCCTAAAGACTGTCGGAGTATCATGCCACAACTTTGAGGCGATGGAAAATGCAGCAAGCAATCCATGGGTGGATGTACTGCTTGCAAGGATAAATAACAAGGGATCAAAAATGGATGGTACACCTGAACAGGTTATGAAGGTTCTTGAAACAGCCCGTAAAAATGGGAAAGGTGTGATCGGCATGAAGGTATTCGGAATGGGAGATCTTATAAAAGAGGATCAGAGGGAAGCTTCTCTTCAGTATGTGATCAAGAGCGGCAATGTTCATTGCATGACACTGGGTCTTGAAAGCAGAGAACAGGTTGATGATGCCGTAAGCAGGGTGATGCGGATTGCCAGATCGTAACACTAAGTTTATCAGACCATAACAATCCCTTTACCACCCGGTGAAGGGATTTTTTATAAGCATTGAGTTATAATACCTCATATCGCCGGTAACCTCCTCTCCCAACCACTCAGGTTTTGGAAACTGATCCGATTCAGATTTAAGCTCAATTTCTGCAATGATCAATCCTTCATTTTCGCTATAAAACTCATCAACTTCAAATGTGAATTCCCCGGCAGGTACCAGGTACCGTGTCTTATCGATCAATCCAGGTTCACATAGTAACAACAGCTCTTCAGCCTCAGTAACAGGGATCTCTTTCTCCCATTCATAACGACTTATTCCTGATTCACTTGCCTCTCCCTTGATTGTCAGAAAACCTTTATCGTCTTTGACACGCACCCGTACTGTTCTTCCATTTGCAGATGAAAGATAACCCTGCTTTATTCTTATCTTTCCGGTCGCAAATCGCTTAAAATCACCATTAACCAGAAACTTACGCTCAATCTCCTGTCCCATCAGGTTTAGTCTTTCAGAGTTATTTTATGAAGTTTGCTATCGGCATCACTTACTATCCAGGCAATCTTAGCTGCCCTGTCGACAGCTACTCCTTCTGCCTGCTTCACATCGATCTCCTGGCTCGAAATGAGCTTCCCTTGGATTGTACAATGGTTGAGTGTTCTCGATTCATGACTTACAATCCATAAAGTATTATCAGAAGAGTCATAGTCAATTCCAGTATAATCTTTTGCAAAATCGAGCTTATGGCGATCCCATTTTTTTGATGAGATGCTGTACTCAATAAGGCTGCCGGGATGATTTTCGATAAGGATGTAAAGAAGGTCTCCGTTCATGGCAATTCCCTCAAATCCTGAATTGTATTTTGTATCTGTTTTTACGTCAGTTATTCTTTCAATAAGTTCCCCATCTCTGCTGAGATGTAAAATATCCTGTTTTCTCTCCTCCACGAGCCAGATTTCCCCGGTTGTTTTGTCTACCTCAATACCTTCAATGTCATGTCCCTGAAATGGAAGTTTTTCAAGCACCTCTCCGGTGAAACCTATTCTGCATATACCCCCGGTCTTGTCGCTTACGACATACAGGGCATCTCCTGAAACAGAAAAGGAAAGACCGGAAGGCTCTCTGATATTCAAAGGAAAAGAAACATCTGAAAGATCAGCTTTAACATCAACCCTGAAGTTCTGACTTTCAGTATTGGTTATACAACCTCTATAAGTCTCTGTAAAGACAGATATTAGAATACCTATAAATACTACCCATTTCATTAATCTCTTGCCGTGAATTGGAACAATTAAACCTGATAATTTAATACAAATGTACAATAGTGTCCGACTATATTTATATTATTTGACCTGAACTATTGATTTTAACAACATTCCCATACAGGTCGCCCCGATTGGCATATGCGTTAACTTAAGGAGTCTGAGAAAGGATTTCCATGGAAGATAAATAAAGGCAACCGAATTAAAATTTTGAGATGAAGTTTGGTCATTAAAGTTTCCCCTCCTTTTGAAGGAGGGGTGGCCGCAGCACATAGATTATTAACATGTTACAATGATTGTTTGCGGCCGGGGCGGTTGATCTATTAGTTTATTCTACCATTATTTATATGTTAAATAAAAACCTCCAACCGAAAAGAATTAAAGTCTTTCATATCACATCTCCAAAAGAGCTCCACTTCGGTTGAGGCTGTATTATGGGAGATGTTAAAATCCGAATATTTGAAAGTGAGATAAGGAAAGTTTTAAATAAAGGAAATTAATCGACCGGAAAGACAAATCAACCACCCCGGCCGGGGAATAAGCTTTGTAAATATCAGATAATCAGTTATTCCGGCCACCCCTCCTTCAAAAGGAGGGGAAACTTCTTCTATTCCTTCCTGTAACAACCTATGCTTAAGTTAACGCCTATGCCCGATGGGGCTCATTATACTTTTCATGCCTGATTTCTACAAACAGTCCGTCCCTGACGGGACTATAGTAAAGCAGACTCCGCAGGAGTGAACTGTTTGCAGAAAAAAGTTACATTTGTCATAATACCTTATAAAAAAAGGATTAATGAGGCTACGATTAAAGCTAATAAATTAATTATGGCAAAATCATTCTGGAAATTAATTCTGTTCATTGTTGTAATATCACAATTAATTGGATGTGGTGTACGGGAGCCTGATTTTCCTGAAAGACCAGGGAGGGTAGTAAAAGTTGCGAATGAAGAAGAACTTGCTCTGGCAATTCTCAATGCAGAATCTCATGAAACCATCCTTATTGAAGATGGTATTTACATCCTTAAGCAATCACTTGTAATTGAGAATAAGGCTCACTTAACTTTGCGTAGTTCATCAGGTGACAGTTCAAAGGTAGTTCTGCAGGGAGATGGCTGGAGTGACTTTTACCATAGGGAACGGAAAGAAAATGATCCTGCAGACTTAATTGTAATCCGCAATTCTGAAGATATTTTTATAGCTGACCTGACCATAAGAGAGGTAAGTCATTATGGTATAAAGCTTGACACCGAAACCAAAGCTGTAAAGTCTAATCTGAAAGACATTAATATTTTCCGCTGCCACTTTTTAAATATAGGGACACGCGCATTCAAAGGTACCGCTGCAAAGGACCGTAAGCATCTGGTTGGCGGTTCAGTAAGCTATTGCATCTTTGAGAATACAAAAATGCCTGATACTTCATGGCTTTACAATGGCGACTATATCTCTGCAATTGACATGATGTATCTTGACAACTGGGTATTCAGTGACAACATCTTCAGGAACATACGGGGAGCCAACGGGGGCGGACGTGGTGCAATTTTCGTATGGAACCAATGCCGTAACATTGTAGTGGAACGCAATATCTTCGTTGGCTGCGATCGCAGTATAGCATTCGGGAATCCCTCGGAACCGACTTACTATGAACCTGGCACTCTGCATAATTATGATGGCATCATCCGTAATAATTTTATTGTTGCCGGTGACAGGCAGGGCAAAGGTATTGAGGTAGTATGGGCCGATAATATCCAGGTGTGTAATAACACAATCTATGCTACTGATCCGGAATATCAGGCAATACATTACTTTCAGAAGATTAGCCGCCTGTTTATCGCTAACAACCTTGTACGCGGCCGCATTTATGGCGAAGGCGAAGGGGTACTCTCTGAAGCCAACCTGACAGGAGATATGGAAGGCTATTTCGTCAATCCTGTTACCGGAGACCTGCATCTGACAAAACTTGCCAAAGCAGCTCTGGGTAAAGGGTTACAGATTTCAACAGTAAGAGATGATATTGATCGTCAAAAGCGAAAGAAGCACCCGGATACAGGAGCCGATCAAAGGTAGAATTGAAATTTAAATCAGATGCTATATGAAAAAATTTACGATATACTTCATATTACTTATGCTTTCAAATGGCTTGTTTGCCGGTATAGATCTGGTCAGAGACGGCAAACCAACCGGAAGGATACTCGTCGGTCCCGATAATAAAAATGAAAACCAGGCAGCAACACTTCTGAATGACTATGTGAAGAAGATTTCAGGGATCACTCTTCCGGTTGAATCATCAGGAACAAAATATAAGTCCGGCGATATAATCATTAAGACTTCGAAAAATGCTGACATAAAAGAAGACGGATTCAGGCTTTCTTCAGACGGGAACTCATTTCTGATTGAAGGAGGTGATGGAATGGGAACTGTTTACGGAGTTGTTACAGTTCTGGAAGATTATTTCCGAGTAAGGTATTATGCAGCAAATGCCAGTACATGGCCAAAAAGCAGGAATCTTTCACTCCCTGCAAACCTTAACAGGGTTGAGAATCCCAGTTTCCGCCACAGGCAGACACAGTCATACAATCTCGCACTCGATCCCCTTTATAAGGTATGGAACAGGCTTGAGGAACCACGTGAGATCTTTGCTGCAGGTTACTGGGTGCATACCTTCGACCGCCTTCTGCCATCAGCAAAATATGGAACCACTCATCCTGAATACTACTCATTCATTAACGGGCAGAGGCGTCCGGGATCGGCCAGTCAGTGGTGCCTGACAAATGAGGATGTGTTTGAGATTGTCTCGAAACAGATTGACTCAATCTTCAAAGCCAATTCCGACCAAAAAATGATTTCCGTAAGTCAGAATGACGGAAACTTCACAAACTGCCAGTGCGGGTATTGCAAAAAAATCGATGACGAAAATGGAGGACCTTCCGGCAGTATTATTTATTTCATGAACAAGCTTGCAGCAAGATTTCCCGACAAGGAATTCTCGACCCTGGCCTACCTCTATTCTATGAATCCGCCAAAGAACATCAAGCCTCTTCCAAATGTCAATATAATGCTTTGTAATATTGACTGTTACAGAGAGGTGCCATTAACCGATAATGCATCAGGTCAACACTTTATGAAGGCACTTGAAGGATGGGCGCAGATCTCTGATAACATCTTTGTATGGGATTATGGTATCAACTTCGACAACTATATCTCTCCTTTCCCGAACTTCCATATCCTGCAGACAAACATGCAGTTGTTCAAAAAAAATAACGTCAATATGCATTTTTCACAGATCGCAAGCATAAAGGGCGGAGATTTCTCGGAATTAAGGAGCTATGTGGTATCAAAGCTGCTCTGGGATGTTAATTGCAATGTTGATTCAGTCATACAATCATTTCTGCAAGGTTATTATGGGAATGCTGCCCCTTTCCTCTATCAGTACATGAAAATACAGGAAGGCGCTTTGCTTGGCAGTAATATTGGCCTGTGGATCTATGATACTCCGATCACTCATAAAACGGGGATGCTAAATCCGAATATGATAAAGAGTTACAGGAAACTCTATGATAATGCAGAAAAAGCTGTTGCTTCAGACAGCACTCTTCTGAAAAGGGTATGGCAACAGCGTCTCACTATTCAGTTTGCAGAACTGGAGATCGCCAGGACTGGTGATATGACAGACACTGAGAGGATCAAAAGAGAGCTTGCATTATTCAGGAACACGGCGCATCGGCTTGGAGTGACTACTCTTAATGAGAGAAACAACACAATTGAAGAGTACTGCGATCTCTATCTGAAACGCAACCTGCCAAATCCAAGGAAAAGCCTGGCATCAAATGCATCAGTAAGTTATACACTGCCTCCAAACAAGCCATACGACAAGATTGCTGATAAGGCACTCACTGACGGGTTACTTGGAGGTGCAACATTCAATGAGAGCTGGGTTGGCTGGGAGAAGAATGACGGAGAGGTGATAATCGACCTTGGAGAAGTAAAAGAGATTGAAATAGTGGAGGCCGATTTCCTTCATAAGCTGGGATCGTGGATCCTGATCCCGAAGAGTATGACCTGTCATATCTCAACTGATAATAAAAACTTTACACTTTTCGGAAGAGTTGATATACCAGAAGACCGTTCGCCTGCGGTGAAGTATGTGAGTTATGAAGTAAAGGCAAAACAGAAGGTCAAAGCCAGGTATATCAAAGTACATTTTGAGAATGTCGGGATAGGGCCTTCATGGCATTACGGAGTCGGCTACCCGGTGTGGTTCTTCACTGATGAGATCTGGGTTTACTAACAATAGATGGTAAATGATTTCAATCTGCGAAAATCAGCGGAATCAGCGGGAAACATTTGTGTCCCGCAGATCGCGCAGATTTTGCGCAGATAAGAAGAACGACACTCCTCCGCTGGCGCGGATTTAGCGAAGCGTAATCCGTGCTTTATATTTTTGGCACCAATTGCAAATTGGCGCCAGCAGGGCCTCTCCCTAAATCCCTCTCCCAGGGGAGAGGGACTTAATTATGTTAAGAAAGCCCCTTCTCCCTCGGGAGAAGGGGTTTGGGGATGAGGTCAGAAAGTCAGTTCTTAACAATCCTGAGAGCAATATCATTAAGGTATTCAGGAGATTTTATCTGAAGCCAGCCTCCGTTATGGCCATGTGCCTCAGGAGTTGAAGTGCCTGTTTTGGTGTCAATCCATGTAAGGTTGTATGACCCTGCAGGCAGATTGACTTCTATAGCTGAAGATATACTGACAGTGTCTTTCACCGAAAGATACAGAGCCCATACTTTTCCTTCCTCAATAAGTCCCTCGACAGAAGTACCGACTGCACCAGGCTTAACAGCATCATTACCAATCGGTTTCATGTTAATGAAGTTCAGTGATCGCATGAATCCTGCCAGTATTTTGAATTGTTCACGAAGTTCTCTGCTCCCGCCACCCGGTTCACCCTTCTGAACGACATTAGATCCATCTTCATTTTCAGTTGTGAAGGAATAATCGAGATGATTGAAGAGGGCTCCTCCGGACAGCAGAAAACGCCATGCCTCAATACGGTAAATAGTACCCTCGATACCTCTGAACCCGGTTTCATTATCACCCAGAGGCAGGTTCAGATGATAGTTAAGGGGTACAGTAACAGGAGGTTCCGCATAATGGAAATTATATACAGAAACATGCTTACGGGGTTCCGGAACAAGCCTTTTAAAATTCTGTACATTATTGGATATAAGGTGCTTATGAACGAAATCCTTCTCAGCATCTGCAACCACATCTGTCATAAGCTCTTCCCATTCCCTCAGAGCAAGCGTATCACCGAAGTATGGTTCATTGCATACTTCATAGTAGAGGTTATCAAAATCCTTAAGCTCAATAATTATCTTTCTGACCATCTTCTCCTGCCCGGCAAGAATTTCATGATGCCTGAGTGAAAGAACCTCTTTATGATCCTTAACAGTGCCGATACCGTTTATATTATTTATTGTATTCAGAGGAGATAGCTTCCACTGTATTGTATCATAGAAATTTGAGAAGAGATCGAGCTCTACAACTATATCCCTGCTGCCGGCCTGTACCACAAAGTCTTTGAGTCTGGCAAAATATGCTTCATCCCATTTTGACAGGTCGAACTTGTTGCCGCCATTTGAATATCCTGCCTCTGTACTCCTTGCCCAGGGAGCAATGAAACGTCCCGGCCAAGGCGCCATTGTGTTCTTCTTAATTCCGAATGCTCCAACGGGTTCGACATATATACCTGTAAATGTACGGGTTGTATTCAGTCCGCAGGCTGCCATCTCATCAAAGTATTTAATGTAGTCAAAATCAAGATTCATCACAGCGCCATAATGTTCTGTGGAACCGATCAGAATAGTCGGTTTATCCCGAAACAGAAAATAATGTGGATTCCGGGGATGAATGGAAAGAGGTAATTGCTGATTATCAGAACTGCAAGCTGATAAAAGTGCCGCAGCTAGTAACAAGAAAAAATGAATGGAAGATTTCATAACTCAATAATGTATTTAAAGATAAAAACTACTACTATTTAATAACTACCCCTGAATCCCATGGCCATCAACTTAAGAGTGGTATTGTAAATCCAGAGATAAGTATAAGTTTCCCCTCCTTTTGAAGGAGGGGTGGCCGCAGAACAATGATAGTTAATGTATTGCAAAGTACCTTTGCGGCCGGGGTGGTTGATTAATACCATGAATCCGAAGCTCACCTTTAGTTTTTCTTGTCTTCAAATTTATATAGTTTATCACAGTCTGCATATATAGTCTGTCAAGTTCAAATAAATCAACCACCCCGGCCGGGGAATGAACCTTGTAAGAATCAGATAATCAAGTGTCCCGGCCACCCCTCATTCAAAAGGAGGGGAAACTCCTTCCAGTCTCTTCATTTATAATATAACTCTTAGGTTGACGGTCTATCACACCTTAACAAACACCTTCTTCTTATACATAAACCAGAGCAGCAACCATTCCGCTGCCACAATAAAAATAGCCCCCAGCACTTCACCAAAACCGCCCAGAGGTTTAATAATCCAGCCAATGAAAAATCCTGTTATTAATCCCACAGAGATTATTCTTCCAAACAGATATATAAAAACGGAGTTCATTCCAATCACCCTGAAGAAGAAGGACCATTTCTGATAACCCCACACATCAATTATTAAGTAGAATAGCGCAATCAATATGAAACTTATACCACCTGCAAGCAAATTGTATGTTGTTGTCCAGCAGACCTTTATTATCGGGTATAAAGGAGAAAGAGCCAGAGCCACAAGTATTGATATCAATCCGATTCCTGCAAGCAATCCTGTTTTACGGTATTCACTGTATGAGGAATTCTGAAGGATCTTGCCTGCAGCAATTCCCATTATGGTTATTCCTATAGCGGAAACAACTGATAGTATTCCGAGAGCATCAAATATCCCATTGAAATAAGCCAGCCTTCCGGGCAGGTATAACCGGTCGATGTATCCGTTCATTGAACCTTCAGGAGTAAATACTCCGGCGCCAAATCCGGGAACAGGGACAAATAGTTGCATTGCTGATACGCCAAGCAGAATACCGGCTAACCAGTACATGTTAGCATTAAATGATTTGGAGTAGATGAAGATTACGGATGCAAAAAAATAAGCGATACCAATCTGCCCTAGCACACTGGCATACCTGGCATTTTCGAAACCATCGCGGAATACTCCGTTATAGAGAATACCGAGTATGACCAGGATTATCATCCTTCTCAGAACTTTCAAAAAGAGGCTTCCTTTAGAGACATTTTTTGATAATGCGGACTTAACAGAAAATGGTATTGCGATGCCGGAAATGAACATGAACAGCGGAAAAATAAGATCATAGAAATGAAAACCATTCCATGTTACATGAGTCATCTGGACATCGAGAACTTTCAGCCAGCCTGCATCACTGTTTTTTGCAAGAGCATTTATGATGCCACTGCCTCCGATTATCCACAGCATATCGAAACCCCTGAGTGCATCGAGTGAAAGCAGTCTTCCTTTGGTACTCTCTGAGGATGTTTTTTCTGATTTGTTCATCCTGAGTTTCTTTATTTTATTTCAGCTGCAATCTGATCCGGGGAAATCACTCCAGCAGGAAGCTCTATTATCTTTATGTTACGGAAATGAATCGGAGCGCCTTCCGATTCAAGGCAGATGTAACCCTTCTTCTGAGATGCCCATGCAACACCATTGACAAACTTTTCATTTACAGATAGTTTAACAACCCCGTCGACACAGACAACATCATAGGTGTTCCATTCACCCTTACCCTTACATCGGTTTTCAATTGATTTACTCCGTGTACCACGTGGATTATCAGGTACGGTAGTCACCCCACCAACGCCAAATAATTCGCCATGGACATATGCTATCGGAGGAGTTACTCCATCGCGCTTATTCAGGTTGACCCACTCTAGTTCAAGCATCTGAACCTCAACACCGTTTGGAAGGTTTCCTCCTTCCGGTGGAGTGGCGTTGCTCCAGACAAAAGTACCTGAATTACCTCCGGCCTCCATATGCATCCACTCAATATGAAGTATAAAATTCTCATATTGTTTTTCTGATCTCATAACTCCTATCGGCTTACCTGAGCAGATCAGAATATCTTTTTCAACATGCCACGTATCCGGATCAGTGTTGACATTAATCCATTTCAGAGGCAACTCTTTCTCTTTTGTTTTGAAGAGAGCTTTATCGAGGGATGATGACTTTCCGAATGAGATCATTCCACCCTGGCCGTAAACAATTGATATTGCAACAAATGTTACAATCAGCAACATGAAGGATTTTTTGTGATTTGGCATTTCGAAGATAGTTTAGTTTAATTATCAAATATAAGATAAAACCACGGAGTTACACAGAGTACCACGGAGTAAAACACGGAGTACTTTACAGTGTAACTCCGTGATAACTCCGTGGAACTCGTGGTTAAGAAAAAAAAAAGAACCACTGTCGGAGTGGTTCTTTATAATATCAGCAGAAATGCGCTGTTACATCAGTTTATACCCTGCCCTGTATTCATAATGCAGGAGCTTAGTGGCAGCTCCATCGGCATCATCAATAAATGTCTCAGTTTCAGGATTCCATTTAATGGTTCTCTTCAGTTCACATGCAATGTTTCCGAGAGTACAGACTGTGCAGCTGCTGTGTCCTGTTTCAACCGGGACAACCGGATCTTTTCCTGACCTTACAGCCTCTATAAAGTTAACCTGATGAGGTATTCTTGTCTCATAGGGTCCTTCATCCGCTGTGGCACTTGCAGGAGGATTGAATTTCTCATCAGAGGCTTTAAAGTATCCGCGTGAGACCTCTATCCATCCATTTTCGCCCCAGAATTTCACACCTTTGGTCAGTTTTTCGTCGAAAGGCTCTGAGGTCATAATTACACCATTTGCATACTTGAATGACATGAATTCTGTTCCATCACCGATGGGTGAGATCTCAACAGGACCGCTTTTGTCCATTCCAAGTCCCCATTGTGCAATATCAAACATATGAGCTCCCCAGTCGGTAGTGAAGCCGCCACCCATCTCTTTGTACCATCTCCATGCACCCCATATCTTCTCATCAACAGGAGGATCAAGTGAAATAGGCGGATTAAGCTCATTATTGAAATGTATCGGCATTGGCAGTGATCCAAGCCAGAGATCCCAGTTCAGATCAGATGGCAAGGTTTCTTCAGGCAGGTCATATGGTTTCGGTGGAGCACCAACATAAGCATTCACGCTGACAATCTTTCCGATCGCCCCATCCTGTACCAGCTTTACAGCATGCTGGAATTCAGCGCTTGAACGCTGCTGGCTGCCGATACCAAGGATACGGTTATTCTCCCTGACAACTTTTTTAAGTTCCTGTCCCTCTTTGATTGTGAATGTCATGGGTTTTTCGAGATAAACATCCTTTCCTGCCCTGCAGGCTGCAATTGCTATCCTTGCATGAGAATGATCAGGAACTGCAATTACCACAGCATTGATATCTGTTCTTGCCAGTATCTCCTCGTACTTTTCATAAGTTTTAACATCAACCTCTTTTCCTGCTTTGGCATAAAATTCAGTAACTCTTTTTTCAAAGCGCTTACACTTAATACCATAAACATCGCATCCGGCAACTGCTTTCACACCCGGAACCTGCATAAATCCGTTCAAAAGGAACATCGATTGGCGGCCGAGACCGATGAAACCGAGTTTTATATCAGTATCTGCCGGCGTCGTTTTGCAGGAACTCAGGTGAGGAATTACTGCAAGTCCGGCTGCACTGCCAATCGTAACATTGATGAACTGGCGCCGTGACCATTGTTTTTTCTCATTTTTCATAATCAATCAGGTTTATTAATAGTTAGTATAAGTTGCCATTAACATTTAAGAAACCATAAAAATAAGGATTTTTTAGAATCTTCCGAATATGGAATATTTCTCTGTATTGCAGAATATTGAAGAATAGACAAAAAGACCGGGATTATTGGTCTCCATCTTCCTTTCGAGATGAAGGACCGGTTGGTTTTTATGCAGTTTAAGAAATTTGCTGATCCTCGCATTAGCCGGTATTGCTTTTAATCTCTGCTCCCCTCCTTTTATCTCAACACGGTAATGATCCCTGAGTATCCGGAACAGTGATCTGTTCTCAAACTGCCGGGAGGTTATTCTGGGAAGATTAATATTGCCTATATAGCTGATATCATAGAATATTGGTACATCGTCGAGAAGCCTTAGTCTTTCCATATATATGCAACCTGACTCATTTTCAAGTTCAGATAAGGGAAACATAAAACTCTGAGGCCATTGTATCAGAACAGGTTTCTTTATGATCTTCGTTTTAAGATTGCGGTCACCAACAGCAGAAGTTGTTCCTGATACAGAAAGTATTCCTATTGCCCTCGGAAGATGATGTACAATGCTTCCTTTTCCCTGGTGTTTCCTTATAAAACCGTCATTGGAGAGTGTGCTCAGAGCCTGACGGACAGTGGGCCGTGTCATACCGTATAACTGACACAACTCATTTTCCGATGGTAACAGGTCTCCTTCCTTGTAAACACCATCGAGGATGTGTTTCCGTAGTACCTCATAAAGTTTTCGGTACCGGGGTATTGTTTTCGGAACAACCATCTGCAGATGATAATTTTTCTGTAAATATATAACATTTTACTTGTAAATACAAGTTAAAATATTTATTTTTGTAGTATCTGATTATTAGATATTTCTATAATCAATTGATAATATTTGACTTACTTATAATAACAAGTTGGCGAAAGGAGGAAGGCGTGAGGTGAGAAGTGAGGTATGAGGCAGTAAGGTTTGGACTTAGAGTTCCCCTCCTGGGAGGGGTTAGGGGTGGGTTGAATCATGAGAGGTAAGGAGTGGGAGGTGAAGAAAGCCCAAGAAAAAAGAAAAAAGAAACAGGACACGAAATAACATCTTTAAAATGGCAACAGCAGTAATAATGCCAAAGCAGGGGCAATCGGTAGAGACCTGCATCATAACCAAATGGTTTAAAAGCAAGGGCGACAAGGTTACAACCGGGGAAATTCTCTTTTCCTATGAGACTGACAAAGCAGCTTTCGATCTTGAATCATCATCCGAAGGGATCCTTCTTGATATTTTTTACAATGAAGGAGATGAAGTACCGGTACTATTCAATGTAGCAGTGATCGGACAAAGCGGCGAAGACATCTCTGCGTTTGTTGGAGTACAGGGAGAGAAAATGAGTGCAGAGGCAAATGAGGCAGTTGGCAATACACCGGTTGGCAAAATAAAAGCAGATGAACCTGATATTGCCCCTGAGGAAAGAACCAGGATATCGCCAAAAGCCAGAAAGATGGCTGAAGAGAAAGGTATAAACTACAACTCTCTCAGGGGAACAGGACCTAGTGGAAGGGTTGTTGCTGCAGATATTGAAAAAGCATTGTCAATGGCCCGGCCCGGGAATAAAGAAGTTATTTCCACAACTGCTGAATTTACCGAGCAGCCTTTAAGCAACATAAGAAAGATCATTGCCAGAACAATGCACAGTTCACTGCAGAATTCGGCCCAGCTTACACACCACATGAGCGCCGATGTGCGTCGCCTGCTGGAACTAAGACTAGTAATTAAAAATAAGCTTTTAACAGACAGGAAACAGCAGGATATCACTCTGAACGACATGATATGCTGGTGTGTTATAAGAGCTCTTGAAAAATTCCCTGAAGCCAACAGTCATTTCCTCGAAGACAGGATAAAAACCTTCAGTAAAGTACATCTCGGTCTGGCTGTCGATACCCCCCGCGGATTGATGGTCCCTGCTGTTAAGAATGCTAATGAGATGGATCTGCCTACCCTTTCCAGGGAACTGAAATCAGCAGCTGATTCATGTAAAAAAGGAAGTATCAGTCCTGAACTTATACAGAGCACCTCCGCCTCTTTCACAGTCTCCAACCTTGGGAACTACGGGGTGGAGATGTTTACACCGGTGATCAACCTGCCACAGGTGGGAATACTTGGAGTATGCACCATTATTAACCGACCTGCCAGCCTGGGGAACAATGTTTTCGGTTTTGTACCATATATCGGACTATCGCTGACTTATGATCACAGGGCAATTGATGGGGGACCGGCTACATTATTCCTTAAGGAGATTAAGAACCAAATCGAGAATTTTCAATTTTAAGTAAGCGAGGGGGAGAAAGGGAGAAAAAAATAAACGAAAAAATAAAGATATGCCAAAGAGTCAGAATATTAATCCAAAGGTGGTACGCAAGCCAAAATTCATTGAGTTCGGTAAGATACCTGTCAACCAGTATAACAAATCAATTGAGGAAGAAAAGAAGAATTTCACAAGTGAGGATTTCGTAAGGATCTATCACGACATGGTTGTTATAAGGGAATTTGAAACCATGCTTAATCTAATCAAAACAACCAACGAATATAACAGCATTCCCTATAATCATCCCGGACCTGCCCACCTCTCAATAGGACAGGAAGCATCAGCAGTCGGGATGGCTTATAACCTTGATGCCAACGACTATATCTTCGGATCACACCGCAGCCACGGCGAAATACTTGCCAAAGGTCTATCAGCAATCCACCGCCTCAATGAAGATACCCTTTATAATGTGATGAAGAGCTATTTCGGAGGATCAGCGCTTAAAGTTGTTGAAAAGAGATTCCAGGGTACTATCAGGCACCTTGCGGTCAGCTTCCTTCTCTATGGAGCGCTTGCAGAGATCTTTGCCCGTGAGAACGGTTTCAACAAGGGACTCGGAGGTTCAATGCATGCCTTCTTTACTCCCTTTGGAATATATCCCAACAATGCAATAGTCGGAGGTTCAGGTGATATATCCGTCGGAGCTGCCCTGTATAAGAAAATAAACCGTAAACAGGGAATCGTTGTATGCAATATCGGTGATGCTTCAATGGGCTGTGGCCCTGTGTGGGAAGGAATATGCTTTGCCACAATGGACCAGTACAAAACACTCTGGACAGGAGATCAAAAGGGAGGTTTGCCACTGATCTTCAACTTCATGAACAACCTTTATGGTATGGGAGGACAAACTATGGGGGAAACTATGGGATTTGACATCCTTGCCAGAGTCGGAGCAGGTATAAATCCTGAATCGATGCATGCTGAACGAATTGATGGATATAACCCACTCGCGGTTATTGATGCTTTCAGAAGAAAAAAACAGATATTGAACGAGAAGAAAGGACCCGTTATGCTTGACACGCTTACCTACAGGATTAGCGGGCACTCTCCCTCCGATGCATCATCCTACAGGTCAAAAGAGGAGATAGAGGCTTGGCAGCAGGAAGATTCCATACTATCATACGGGAAATCCCTGGTCACCTCAGGAATTGCCAAACAGGAAATACTGGATGAAATTACTTCAGAGACAAAAGAATTGCTCTCCCGGATACTTAAATTGACTATTGATGATACAATATCCCCACGACTTGATATGAAAAAAGATCCGGACTGGATCGGGAAAATGATGTTTTCAAATACCCCGGTTGATAAAATGGAGGAAGGTACACCTGATGTTCTTATGCCTCTTGAAGAGAATCCAAGGGTTAAATCCCTGAAAACAAAGGAGCGGTTTTATAAGGACAAAGATGGAAAACTTGTCTCAAAAGCAAGACTTTTCCAGCTCCGTGATGGCATATTTGAAGCCATCATTGACCGTTTTTACAAAGATCCGACCCTTGCAGCATGGGGAGAAGAGAACCGCGACTGGGGCGGAGCATTCGCAGTATACCGGGGTCTTACCGAAGCGCTGCCTTACCATCGTCTTTTCAATTCACCAATTTCAGAAGGAGCCATAGTGGGAACCGCTATTGGATATGGGATGTGCGGAGGAAGAGTTATTGCTGAAATAATGTATTGCGATTTCCTGGGGCGTTGCGGAGATGAAGTCTTTAATCAGCTTCCCAAATGGCAGGCAATGAGCGGTAATATCATTAAGATGCCTGTGGTACTTAGGGTCTCTGTCGGATCAAAATACGGTGCCCAGCATTCACAGGACTGGACAGCTCTTACAGCACACATCCCGGGTTTAAAGGTTGTATTCCCGGCAACACCTTATGATGCTAAAGGTCTTATGAATACTGCACTGCAGGGAACCGATCCGGTTGTTTTCTTCGAGAGCCAGAGGATATACGATATAGGCGAGATGTTTCATGAAGGCGGAGTGCCTGAAGGTTATTATGAGATCCCGCTGGGCGAACCCGATATTAAAAGAGCTGGAACAGATATTACAATCCTCACAATAGGGGCAACTCTTTATCCTGTTCTGAAGGTTGCTGATACCCTGAAAGAAAAATATGGGTTAAGTGCAGAGATCGTTGATGCAAGATCGCTTGTTCCATTCAATTATGAACCTGTTATTGAATCTGTTAAAAAGACCGGAAGGATTGTTCTTGCCAGCGATGCCTCAGCCAGAGGATCGTTCCTGAAAGAGATGGCCCAGACAATCACCGAACTGGCCTTTGATCACCTTGATGCTCCTCCGGTTGTTGTCGGATCAAGGAACTGGATAACACCTGCTTATGAGATGGAAGAATACTTCTTCCCTCAACCCGGATGGATACTGGATGCAATCCATGAAAAAATAATTCCGCTGAAGGGGCATCAGATAACTACAGACTGCTCTACAGAAAAAGCTATAAGACTTAATAAAGAAGGAGTGTAACTTCTGTATAACGCCTTTTTGATATCTTTGCAGCTCAAATTAATTCAATATGGAACAGGATATCCAGAAAATCAGATCAAAAGCAGGGTTCATAATAGATATGGACGGAGTTATTTACCATGGTAACAGACTCCTTCCGGGCGTTACCGATTTTGTAAACTGGCTCGAATCATCAGGGAAAAAATATCTTTTCCTTACAAATTCTGCTGAACGGACACCCAAAGAACTTCATGAAAAACTTAAACGACTGGGAATAAATTCGGGAGAGGAACATTTCTATACAAGTGCACTGGCAACAGCGGCTTTTCTTTCAAGTCAGAATCCCAACGGGAGCGCTTACATTATAGGAGATGCAGGTCTGATCCATGCAATGTACAGCGTTGGATATACTGTTAATAATGTCAATCCCGATTATGTGGTCGTAGGGGATCCTCACAGTTATAATTTTGAAAAAATAGAACTTGCCGTAAACCTTGTGATAAAAGGGGCCAAACTCATCGGAACCAACTCCGATATCAGCGGTCCCGTTGAGAATGGGATCACTCCTTCGACAAAGGCACTGATAGCCCCTATTGAGATTGCCACGGGTAAGAAAGCCTATTTTGTCGGAAAACCCAATCCGCTGATGATGAGAATTGCCCTCAAAAAACTGGGAGTAAAAAGAGAAGACGCTGTTGTGATAGGTGACCGGATGGACACTGATATCAGGTGCGGAATGGAATCTGAAATTGATACTCTGCTGGTTTTAAGCGGAATAACTTCGCGCAATGAGGTTAATAATTTCCCTTACAGACCGAAGTATATACTTAACGGAGTAATTGATCTCGTTCAGCAGTAAAACATGAAATACAACAACAGATTTAAAAAGGAGCGTAAAGAGGTTGCCATGTTCATGAGGCGCCTGTACAAACAGGGCCTCACTTCTACATCAGGAGGTAACATAAGTCTGCGGATTTCGAATGACATAATAGTCATAACACCTTCGGCAACCGACAAGGGCAGAATGAAATGGAGAGAGGTTGGTTTAATGAACATCCTCGGTGAGAATCTTACTCCTGAACTGAAACCTTCCATTGAATCGGGGATGCACCTGGCCATTTATAAAAGGAAGGCTGATATTAAAGCAATTGTACATGCCCATCCGGTGTGTGCTTCATCCTTTACAGCCATGAAGTTAAGCATCGAAACCAATCTTACAGCTGAAGCATGTGCCATACTCGGAACACCTGTAGTTGTACCATATGCTCTTATGGGAACAGCCTGTCTGGCAAATCTTGCAGCAGAATATATTGAGAAATCCGATATACTTCTTCTTGAAAATCATGGCGTACTAACCACAGGTACGAATCTTTTACAGGCTTTCGACAAAACAGAGGTCCTTGAAAACGCTGCAAAAATGACTCTGATAGTGAACCTTACCAGAAAGAAAAGTCCACTTACACGGGGCAGGGCTTTTGAAATTGAAAAAATCTTCAGATGATAAAAGGAGTACTTTTTGATATGGATGGCGTCCTGGTTGATTCTGAAGCATTCATCGCAAAAGCTGCAATCATGATGTTTGAAGAGCTTGGAGTACACGCAAAACCTGAGGATTTCCATCCTTTTGTAGGGATGGGAGAAAACAAGTACATAGGAGGGGTAGCGGAGAAATATGGGATAACGGTTGACCTGCCCGCTGTTAAAGCACGGACCTATGAAGTATTCGGAGAGATTGTCAGGAATAACCTGTATGCTCTTCCCGGAGCTCTGGAATTTATTTCAAGGTGCAGTAATAAAGGATTAAAAATGGCACTGGCCACAAGCGCCGACAGTGTCAAGATGTTTGTTAACCTGACTGAAATAGGACTGCCGCCCGAAACGTTTCACTCGATCATAACCGGAGAGGATGTGACTAACAAGAAGCCCTTCCCTGATATATACCTCAGAGCATCAGAAAACCTCGGACTAAAACCAGAGGAATGCCTTGTGGTTGAAGACGCTGTGAGCGGGATAAGATCAGGAAAGTCGGCAGGTTGCAGGTGCCTTGCAGTAACAACTTCTTTCAGTGTCGATGAACTTCATGAAGCTGACTGGATTTACTCATCACTTCTTGAAGTACCGGATGAGGTGCTGGAATGGTAACGGCATAACGGCACAACGGCGCAACGGCGCAATGGTAGGGATTTTCGGTTCCCCTCCTGGGAGGGGCTAGGGGTGGGTTAGATGTTGTTAAATAAAAAATAAATTATGGAATACAGGACACTGGGAAAATCGGAGATCCAAGTATCTGAAATTGCATTCGGGGCATGGGCTATCGGAGGATGGCTCTGGGGAGGCGCTGATGCAAAGGATGCTATAAGGGCTGTTGAGACTGCCATTGATCACGGGATGACAACAATCGATACAGCTGCTGTTTATGGTTTCGGTCTGAGCGAGGAGCTTGTTGCAAAAGCAGTCAAAGGAAAAAGAGATAAGGCACAGATTCTCACCAAATTCGGAATGATATGGGATGAGAAGAAGGGCAAGTTTTACTTCTCAACACAGGATAACAACGGCAAAGATATCGATATCTATGCATACTCATCGAAGGAGCGTGTGCTGGCCGATTGCGACAGGAGCCTCAAAAACCTGGGCACCGACTATATCGATCTGTATCAGATCCACTGGCCTGATGCCACAACACCTGTCTCAGAAACGATGGAAGCTCTGGAACTGCTTATCAGCAAAGGAAAAATCAGAGCAGGCGCTGTATCTAATTATTCCCATGATCTGATGGCTGAAGCACTTAAAACGCTTCAGATAGCATCAAACCAGATCCCTTACAGCATGGTAAACCGTGAAATCGAGAAAGAGATCGTTCCTTACTGCATAGATAATAATATCGGAATACTTGCTTACAGCCCGCTGCAGAGAGGACTGCTTACAGGCAAATTCAAGAAAGGTCATTCTTTCGGAGACGGAGACAGCCGGCCTGATACTCCATATTATAAGGAGCCTAACCTATCGAGAATAATAGATCTTACAGTTAAACTTAAGGTGATAGCTGATGAACGAAGTGTAACTCTTTCCCAGCTGGCTCTTAACTGGACAAAAGAGCAGCCGGGAATAACATGTGTTCTTGCCGGGGCCAGGAATCCGGAACAGGTTCTTGATAATGTAAAAGCAGTTGATTTTAAGCTGACCGGTGAAGAGATGAAAAAGATAAATGACCTTCTCGCTGATCTTAAATTAGAAACCAGGATATAAAAGAATTCATGAAGCACTTTCTTTCTGACTTTCCGCCCGTTGAAACACTTGTTAATGAAATGAAGGGTTTTACTATACCTGAGTATCGCGAAGTAAACGGACATATCCATACACCATATTCTTTCAGTGCATTCTCAGATATGGAAACTGTTTTCAGAATGGCAGTGAATGAAAATATCTCTGTCCTCGGGATTAATGATTTCTATGTGGCAGATGGCTATGACTCATTCCACAAAGGCTGTGTATTAAACCGGATCTTTCCTCTTTTTAACATAGAATTCATCGGATTGCTTAAGGAAGAACAAAAAAACGGGATCAGGATCAATGATCCGAATAATCCGGGACGCATCTATTTCAGCGGGAAAGGCCTTGATTATCCTTTTCATACAGGCTTTATGCTCAGGCAGCAACTGAGGAGTGTGATCAGAGAGAGCCAGATGCAGATTAAAGCAATGATAGCAAAACTGAATCAGATTATTGAAAAACAGGATCCTTCACTTAAGCTCAGCTATGAACAGATAAAGAAGGAGTATGCTCACGACCTTGTCCGTGAGCGGCATCTGGCAAAAGCTCTGCGTATTCTGGCGCAAAGAAACTTTTCAATTGAAGAGCAGCAGCTTCAATTCATTGAAGGACTTTATAACGGGAAAAAATCAAAAACAGGAGTAAGCAATTCAGCAGCCTTCGAGAATGAGATAAGATCAAACCTTCTGAAAAACGGTGGTGCCGCTTTTGTTGAAGAGGATGAAAAATCATTCCTGGAACTTAAAAAGATTATCAGGATCATTGTAAAGGCAGGTGGCATACCATGCTACCCGGTGCTTCTGGATGACCCTTCAGGAAAATTTACTGAATTCGAATCAGATCCTGAAAAATTATGGAGATCACTCAGAGAACTTGAAGTAGAATGTATAGAGCTGATTCCCGGAAGAAACGATGGTGCAATATTGAAAAAATTCGTTGAGTTTTTCCACTCAAAAGGATTCATTATTACTTTTGGTACCGAGCATAATACACCTGAAATGTTTCCTCTTACAGTATCAACAAGAGGATCGGTCCCACTTGATGAATCCCTTAAGAAGATTGCATGGGAAGGAGCCTGTATAATAGCTGCCCATCAGTACCTCAGGGCTGATGGAAGGCAGGGATATGTTTTGCCTGACGGTAAACACAGCGCTGACCAGAGAGATGAGCTGGCATCCCTGGGACAACTGGTTATTGAATATTACTTAAAAAAACAGTAGCATGAAGCCGGAAATAAAAGATCTGATAACCATATCAAGACTTTATGGCAGCAACAAGGAATATGTAATAGCCGGAGGAGGGAATACATCCTTCAAGGATGATACTACAATGTGGATAAAAGCCAGCGGCTATCCTCTTGCAGAACTTTCTGAAGAGGGACTCGTTGCTCTCGACAGGGAAAAACTGCATCTCATATCATCGGAAAAGTATTCTGATGACCCTGCAAGAAGAGAGGAACAGGTAAAAAATGATCTGTTCAAAAGCATCTCAGATCCTTCGAAGAACAAAAGACCATCTGTAGAAACATCGCTTCATGAACTTATACAATACAGGTTTGTGGTACACCTCCATCCTACCCTCATTAACGGATTGCTCTGCAGCAGAAATGCCAGGAGCCTGACTCATAAGCTTTTTGGCGACCCGGTCCTGTTCATTCCATATACAGATCCCGGCTATATTCTCTTTAAAAAACTTGAATCGGAGATCCTTGCTTACAGGGAGAATCATTCAAATGACCCCAAAGTAATTTTCCTTGAAAATCATGGTTCATTTGTAAGTGCCGATACCACAGATGAGATCAGAGACATTTATGATGAACTAATCAGAATAATAGGCGAAGTGATAACTCCGGTCGGAGAGCCGGAACCAATAGCGTACAACCCTATACTGCACAAAACACTGCCGGCTTTAAGGATGCTTCTCTCAGGCAATAAGCCGGGTGTTATAAGGCACCGTAACAATTCACTGATTGCAGAATACTACAAGAGTCAGCAGGAGTTTCACAAGATATCTTTACCGCTCACACCTGACATCATTGTATATTGCAAGACACGCTACATGTATGTAGAACAATCATCATCTGCAGAAAAGATTACAGAGTCGGTGCGTTACCAGTTACCCAGGTTTAACGAAGAATATGGCTTCATTCCTAAAATACTGGTAATTAAAGATATGGGGATATTTGCAATAGCAGAAAGCTATGCATCTGCCGAATCAGCACTTGATATTTATGAGGATCTTATAAGGATAAGCCACTATGCATCAGGATGTGGGGGGATTAAATTCCTTTCGCCCGAGCAGGTTTCATTTATTGATAAATGGGAAGTTGAAAATTACAGGAGGAAAATATCACAGGCAGCAGGTTCAGAGAATAGTCTGAATAATAAAACAGCAATTATTACAGGAGGAGCGCAGGGATTCGGTGCCGGTATTGCAGAAGCTCTGTACTCGAAAAATATGAATGTTGTTGTGGCTGATCTTAATGAAGAGGCAGGCAAAGCATTTGTTGAAAAGCTTTCGGCTCAGAAATCCAGCGGAAAAGCAGTTTTTATAAGGACCGATGTTTCAGATCCTGCATCAGTTAAAGAGCTTATAAGTTCAACTGTCATGGAGTTGGGTGGGCTGGATCTGATGGTAAGCAATGCCGGAGTATTGAAAGCCGGCGGGCTCGATGAGATGGAACCCGACATATTCTCAAAAACAACAGAAGTTAACTATAATGGTTATTTTCATTGTGCCAAGTATGCTTCAGAGGTTATGAAGATCCAGAATCATGAGAATAATGACTATTTCACTGATATTATACAGATAAACTCAAAATCAGGACTAAGGGGAAGTAATCGTAATTTTGCCTATGCCGGAGCAAAGTTTGGTGGTATAGGACTTACTCAGTCGTTTGCCATGGAGCTTGCACCTTACAGGATAAAGGTCAACTCTGTATGCCCCGGTAATTTTTATGAAGGTCCGTTATGGTCCGATCCTCATACCGGATTGTTTGTACAGTATTTAAAGACCGGCAAGGTTCCGGGAGCAAGGAATATTGAAGATGTAAGGAAATTCTACGAAGAGCAGGTACCCATGAAAAGAGGCTGCAGACTTGAAGATGTTATGAAGGCGATCTTTTACATCATTGAACAGGAATACGAAACCGGGCAGGCAATACCGGTCACCGGCGGACAAATAATGTTAGGATAGGCGTCACATAGAAAATTCAACATAATGAAGACCAAAGCAGTCAGAATTTACGGAAAGAAAGATCTCAGGCTTGAGGAATTTGAACTCCCGGCAATGAAAGACGATGAGATACTTGCACAGGTTATCTCCGACAGCATCTGCATGTCGTCACATAAAGCAGCCATTCAGGGTGCCGATCATAAAAGGGTTCCTGATGATATCCATATCAATCCGACTATGATCGGGCATGAGTTTGCCGGTGTGATCCTTGAAGTGGGAAATAAATGGAAGGACAGGTTCAGTGCCGGTCAGAAATTTTCCATTCAGCCTGCTATGAACCATATGGGAACACTGAATGCCCCCGGATATTCATACCGGTTTATAGGAGGTGATGCTACTCATATCATCATTCCTTCAATTGTTATGGAGGCCAACTGCCTTCTTCCATATGACGGGGAAGCGTTCTTCCCTGCATCCCTGTCTGAACCAATGTCATGCATAGTAGGTGCATTCCATGCCAGCTATCATATTCCGCCAGGGACATACAATCATGAAATGGGTATACGAAGAAGAGGAAAAATGGCAATACTTGCTGGAGTTGGTCCCATGGGCCTTGGGGCAATCGATTATGCTCTTCACCAGGAGCGTAAACCAGGATTACTTGTGGTTACGGATATCGACGATAACCGTCTTGCCAGGGCGGCTTGCCTGTTCACTCCTGAACATGCAGCAAAAGAGGGTGTAAAGCTGATGTATGTCAATACAGGAAAAATGAATAATCCGGTGAAGCACCTGCGTGAGCTGACAGACGGAACCGGATTTGATGATGTCTTTATTTTTGCTCCCGTAAAGAACGTTGTTGAGCAGGGAGACTGCATACTCGGTTTCGACGGCTGCCTGAACTTCTTTGCCGGACCTACCAATCCTGAATTCAGGGCAGAATTCAACTTTTACAATGTACATTATGCATTTACACACATTGCAGGCACATCAGGAGGAAACACAGATGATATGCTCGAATCGCTAAAACTTATGGGTGAAGGGAAAATTAATCCTGCAATTATGATCACACATATCGGAGGACTTGACGCAGTTGTTGATACAACCATGAACCTTCCGCAGATTCCGGGAGGTAAAAAGCTTATCTATACGAACATTTCAATGCCGCTGGTGTCGCTTTATAAGCTTGGAGAAATGGGAAGGGATAATATATTATACGCAGGATTGCACGAAATTGTTTCAAAAAACGACTATATCTGGTCGTTTGAAGCCGAAAAATACCTCCTTGCAAACGCTAAATCAATATAGTTCTCATAACTGAGACATACGTGAGTTGCAAAATCAACTGCTGTTTCAATAACAATGGTCCATTCCTTCAGACCCATTTTATAAAGCTGATTTTTAGTGATTTTGTTTCTGTAAATTGATGTGATCATTCCTGCATTGAAATTGTCACCTGCTCCGATAGTGCTCACAGGAGTAATTGTCCTGACAGGGAATTTCCCTGAGAATGAGTTTGTTCTCACATATACACCGTCGGTATTTGAAGTATATACCAGACACATACAGTAATTTTTTACTACTTCCCATGCCTCATCAGCACTGTTGACCCTGAAGATATTCCGGAAGTCCTCATCAGATCCCCTTATCAGACCCGACATCCGCATATTCTCTATTATAAGAGGCTTCAGTGATCCCAGCTCAGAGAGGTGAGACTTCCTGAAGTTCGGATCATAAATCACCAGAGCGCCATTATCATGTGCACTCTGAATAAACTTTTTAATTTTCGTCCTGATCTCAGGCCATATTGCATAAAATGAACCATACTGAAGAATATCATCTTCCTGTAATACAGGGAAATGAATATTCAGACGTTTACCGGGAAAATCCTTGTAGAAAGTATAATGTGCATCATTCTTATCATCAAGGAATGCCAGAGCAAGGGAAGTTGCACCATCATCAAAACGATGAACTGATGATGTGTTTACTCCATTTTCATTAAGGAAGCTGTTAATAAGCTCTCCTACATCATCAGTACCATATTCACTTATAAATGATACAGGCAAATCCATCCTGCCCATTGATACAGCGCTGTTAAGAACCGATCCTCCTGCCTTTGCAGCCTGTGGCTGACCATCCTTGAAAATAATATCAAGTACCGTCTCTCCTATTCCGTAAATCTTTCTCATAAAATTAGGCTGTATCTGAATTATGGTTGTGAATATACAAATTTATAATGCTCTCTGGAAATTTCCGGGAGGTACAACAGACCGGGATCCTGAAAAAAAAGATATTCTATTTTACAAGTCTGGAAATACTTTTAAATGTATCGGTACCTGCACATCGTGTAAGCTCGAACAAAAGGCTTTCAAGAGTTGTGATCCTGGCTCCCTCCTGCCTCATTCGCTCAATGGCAATAGTCTTGTCATCAGGTTTTCTTGAGGAAACGCAATCCTCCACCACAACCGGGATGTAACTTGCCTCTATCAGATCGAGACAGGTCTGAAGAACACAAACATGTGATTCTATACCACACAGGATGACATTCTTCTTCCCAAGGGAAGTTAGCTTATTTTTGAATACAGGCTCGCCATAGCAGCTGAAAGAGTTCTTCTCTATATGATTGAATGCTGTTATTTTATTAACAATGGCAGCAACTGTAGGGCCAAGACCCTTTGTATATTGCTGGGTGACCACAACCGGAACTGTAAGAACCTGTAATCCATCAATAAGTTTAAGGCAGTTCTGAAGTGTCTGCTCCCACTGGTAAATATGAGGCAATAGCCTTTCCTGTATGTCAACCACGACTGCTGCCGTATCTTCAAGCTGTATTCGCATAATTTTTTATATATGGTCTCAGGCAAAAATAAGAATTTAAACACAGAGGCCTCAAAGAATTTACACAAAGCACACTGAGGAAGATTAAATGCGAAGTTTTTTGTAAGTTTGGATAAATTGAAATGAAGTTATGAAAGCAATGATGCTCACAGGGATCAGGAAGATGGAAATAAAAGAGATCGCTGAACCGGTTCTTGTAAATCCCAACGACGTAAAGATAAAAATGTCAGTTGTTGGCATTTGCGGATCTGATATTCACTATTACACACAGGGTCAGATCGGTTCACAGGTTGTCGAATACCCCTTTGCTGTTGGCCATGAGGGTGCCGGAGTAGTTGTGGAAACAGGAACAGGTGTAAAAAGAGTCAAACCCGGAGATAAGATAGCCATTGAGCCTGCAATGCCATGCTGGAAGTGTGACCAGTGTCTTTCAGGCAGACATCACACTTGCCGTAAACTAAAGTTCCTCGGATGTCCTGGACAGGCAGAAGGATGCCTTATGGAGTATATTGTAATGCCCGAAGAGAGCTGCCTCCCGCTAATAGGAAATCTAACAACAGACCATGGCGCTATCTCTGAACCACTTGCGATAGGGGTTTATTCTGTAAAAAAATCAAATGGCGTAAAAAATCTGAAAACCGGGATATTGGGGTATGGCCCGATTGGGATGAGTGTCATGCTTGCAGCAAAGGCTGAAGGAGCAGAGTCATTCTTTGTATCTGACAAGATCGACAGAAGGCTGGCAATTGCAAAAAATGAGGGAGCGACTCTCACAGGCAATCCCCTGAATGAAAATATCGTAGAAAAGTTATATAATAAGGAATCTCTCGGACTCGATGTGGTTTTTGAATGCTGCGGGCAGCAGGAAGCTATGGATCAGGCAATTGAAATATTAAAACCGGGAGGTAAGTTAATTGTTGTCGGAATACCTGAATTCGATAACTGGATCGTAAATGTAGAAAAGACCAGGCGTAAAGAGATATCACTCCAGTTCATTCGCCGCCAGGTCGATTGTGTGGAACCATCCCTGTTACTGATGGAAAAAGGAACAATAAAAATTGAGAATATTATCACTCACCGGTTCCCGTTCAGCCAAACCAAAGAGGCTTTCGACCTTGTTGCAGGCTACAGTGATGGTGTCATGAAAGCGATGATAGATTTCTGAAAAGACAAAAGACAAAAGACAAAAGACAAAAGACAAAAGACAAAAGGCAAAAGGAAAAAGGCAAAGGGAAAAAGGGAAAAATTAAATAGCAATATGCAAAACATAATCGAACAGAAAATTTCGAAAAATTTTAAGCGAACCATCATACACCTCGATAATGTAATGGTTGTGGTTTGTGATTTCTCGAACGGCCCTATGAAAAAACCCGAAGCTCCTCACTCCCACCCTCATGAACAGATAACATACGTTGCTGAAGGAGAGTTGTTTTTTTATAAGGATGGAAAAGAATTTCATCTGAATAAAGGTGATCTTATCACTATCCCACCTGATGTGCCTCATTGTGTCCGGACTCTGAGCCCTGATGTAAGGCTGATTGACAGTTTCAGCCCTGTTAGAAGAGATTTTTTACTATAACTTTAACTACTATGAAGCCTCCATTTTCAAAAGCAAAATTTATCATTATAATTATCTCTGTTTTAGAGATCGTTATTAACAGCAGTTGTACAACCATCATTACCTATCCCACTCCTCCCCTTCTTCAGACCAGTCCTGATATTACCCTGACCGTCAATAATAAGCCGGTATGGGTAGAGAGGGTAGCCAGCAAGCTGGATACTTTTGATTATACCATCGGTCTCTATGGAGGCAGGAAGATGGAAGACATGGATGTGGCAAGCTTCGCATTCACAGGCAAAATTAAGATCAGGATAACCGCACAGGATAAGATTGAGTCATACATCATCCGTCCTAAAAGCAGGAATATTAAGGCAGATGTCAGCGGCAATGAGATCAGCTTTACAATAGATTCTCCTCAAAAGCTTTATATTGAGATCAATGATCAGCCTCATCTGGCAGTTTTTGCAGATCCTCCGGAAGATAATCCTCCTCCTGAAGATGCCCCCGGATTAACATATTTCGGACCTGGTGTTCATAATCAGGGTAAAATTGAACTGAAAAACAATCAGAAGATATATATAGCCGCAGGGGCAATTGTGTATGCTGACATTGCAGGCAAAGATCTTCATGATGTCACTATTTCAGGACGCGGGATGATACAGGGTAAGGTACGTGTGAATAACACTTCAAATCTTCATGTGAGCGATGTATTTATCAGGAATACAAAAGGTTGGACCAATACCCTTACAAACTGCAGTAACAGCAGTTATCGTAATGTTAAGGTATTTGGCTATGAAGCCATTTATTCAGTGGATGGAATAAACCCGGTTTCATGTAAAAACTTCACTATTGATAACTGTTTCATGCGCTGCCGCGACGATTGTGTCGCAATCAAGTCAGGGAACTATGAACTGAGTGTTGATTCCATCATGGTTACCAACTGTGTTATGGTGGGGTGGTCATGCAGTGATGGTGTGACAATCGGATTCGAACTGAACGGCGGCCCTGTTCAGAATATCCTCGTAAAAAACTGCGACATTCTATATGCCCGCGGCGGAGGAAGGACAGGAGGCCATGCACCCTTCAGCATAGTATGCGACGGACCGGCTCTTGTGCAGAATATCCGCTATGAAGATATCAGGATCGAAGAACATGTTGAATTCAAGAGTCTCGAAATGATAGTTACAGACGGAACTCTTTATGGCGAAGATCCTCCCGGACATATTAAGAATGTGTATATGAAGAATATAGTATGGGAAAACCAAGATAAACCATTCATATTCAGTGGTTTTTCTGCAGAAAATAAAATTGAAAATGTAGTTTTCGACAATTGCAGGATCGGAGACAAAATGCTGACTGGTTTCAGTGATGCTGAATTCAGAATAAACCAGTTTGCAGAAAATATTATATTTATAAGGTAATCTGATCCGGCAGAATGATGAACCTCATTGGAATAGATATCGGTGGAACAAAATGCGCTGTCATCCTTGGACACTTAAGTGAAGATGGTGAGATAAAAATCATAGCTAAAAATAGTTGTGCAACTGCTGATTATCCGACTCCGGATATTATGATTCCTCATTTTCAGGACGAAATATCAGGTTTATTAAAAAAGCAAAATTTCGATATCGCAAATATCTCTGCAATAGGGATAAGTTGCGGAGGACCTCTTGACAGTAAAAGAGGTATTATTCTCTCCCCGCCAAATCTGTCCGGATGGGATGATGTTCATATAGTTCAAATACTTGAAAAAGAGTTCAATATACCTGTAGCCATACAGAATGATGCCAATGCCTGTGCCCTGGCCGAATGGAAATTCGGAGCCGGCAGGGGTACGCAAAACATGGTTTTTCTGACCTTTGGAACAGGAATGGGTGCAGGACTGATCCTGAACGGTAAGCTATATTCCGGAACCAATGACAATGCAGGTGAGGTGGGACATATCAGGTTGGACAGGATGGGACCGGTAGGATACGGAAAATCAGGCTCATTTGAAGGTTTCTGCAGCGGAGGGGGAATTGCACAGCTTGCACGAACCATGGCACTTGAAAAGCTGCAGATGGGTGAGAAAGTATCATTCTGCAAAACCATCCCTGAACTGCCGAATATTTCAGCACAGTCGGTTGCTGAAGCTGCTAACAGAGGAGATGCCCTCGCAAAAAAGATCTTCGAAGAATGCGGGACATATCTCGGGAAAGGGCTATCAGTGATTATCGACATTCTGAATCCGGAGTGCATTGTCCTTGGAAGCATTTTTGTAAGGTCAGCTCATCTGCTATTAAAACCTATGGAAAAGGCAATAGCTGAAGAATCGCTTCCACTTGCCCGAAAAGTATGCCGGATTGTACCGGCACAACTGGAAGAACAAATAGGTGATATGGCCTCACTCTCGGTAGCAGCCAACAAAATTAAACCAAATCCTGAAAAATAAACATTATGAAAGACAACAGAAGGGAATTCTTAAAAAAAGGAGGGGCACTTGCAGCTCTTTCTCTTGCCGGACTTAACTCCTGCCAGACAACTCCTCCTCCGGCACCGGAGGAAAAGAAAGTAAGCTTCCTGAAGGATCCTGCATATGATCCGCGGAAGGAACCATATATTAAAATTGCCCTCCAGGCTCCTGCCGAGCCGGTTGAAGAAGATATTAAGTTCATCCTGCAGATGGGGCTTGACCAGGTTGTATTATGGACTGATGCAAAAAAAGCCGGTTTTGAATATTACAACAGCCGTCGTGAGTTGTATGAAGCCTCAGGCATAAAAGTATTCGGCTTTGGAAACTGGGATGTGCATAACCAGGATAAGATCACCCTGAATCTGCCGGGAAGAGATGAAAAGGTCGAGGAATACCTTACTCATTTACGTAACCTTGGAAAAGCAGGTATACATTATACTACATATGCTCATATGGCAAACGGCATATGGAGCACAGAGAGAGAAACTACCCGCGGAGGAGCTGTTGCACGTGCATTTGATCTCAGTAAAGCAGACAAAGGGTATTGGCACGGAGTGACCTATGAAGCGCCTCTTACGCACGGCAGAAAATACTCAAAAGACGAGATATGGGCCAACTATGAATATTTCATCAGGAAGGCAGCTGCAGTTGCCGAGGAACAGAATGTACGTATCGGAATTCATCCTGATGATCCTCCTGTTGAAGATCTGGGCGGAATACCAAGATGCGTATTTGGCAACTTTGACGGTTATAAAAGAGCTCTTGAAATAGCTGACAGTCCGAATGTTGGCATGTGCCTTTGCGTTGGTTGCTGGCTTGAAGGTGGCACAATGATGGGAAAAGATGTTATTGAGACAATAAGGTATTTCGGGGCTCAGAAGAAGATCTTCAAAGTCCATTTCAGGAACGTTAACCAGCCTATGCCGCACTTCACTGAAACCTTCCTTGACGATGGGTACGCTGATATGTACCTTATTCTTAAAGCATTAAAAGAGGTTAATTTCGATGGCGTCATAATTGCTGACCATATTCCAACAATGGTACGTCCGCATACAGGAACTGCATTCTCAGTGGGTTATATGAAAGGTCTTGTTGAGAGGGTGATTGCAGAGGGGTAGTCTTTATTGGATTAAAAAGTTGGCAGTTGGCAAAGGGCAGTTGGCAGTTGGCAAAAGGCAGTTGCCAACTTAAAGTCCTATAAGTAAACATTTACTTATATTTATAGAGAGAGACATTCTGGATAGAGATCCTTTCCTCCGGCAACCTCAGACCTGCACCATCAAAAGTGCTGGCATGAGTTTCGTCGCCATTTAAGCGGCGTTCCGGGATCCATTTTCCTTCAATGAAAGTTCCTTCATCAACAACATCCAGGGCTATACGGAATGAATTGTCTTTTGGTGTAAAAAAGACATCCAGGGCTCTGCCGGTGCAAACGAACTCCTGGGGGCCTGTCTGAATTATAATACCCCCGGAAGTCTTCAGTTTACGTGAATCCAGTTTTGCTTCAATAATATAATCACCTAGTTCAAAGCGGCATAACGGTGATTTTTCATCAATAAGAATTCCTTTCATTGTTCCTTTCCCCTGGTGTTCAAGGATCAGAGGCTCAAGTTTCCTGAGAGCTCCATATGTCAGGTCGAGCGGATCTCCATTCTCCCACATCGGGTTATCGATACCGAACGGGGCAAAGCATCCTGCGCTATATTCTCCGAATACATAAAAAGCTCTTGCAGCACCGGCTTCACCTCCCCTGGTTTCCGGGATGAACAAAGGATTACCGCTTCTCATAAACTCTTCGCAAGTCCATGTAAACTCATCGATGTAAATATCGGGAGCTATAAAATCTATTGAAGGAGCAGCAGCTCTCCATACATCGATAACCTGAGGCAGTGGTCCTCCGGATGGATATTTACCCGGCCACCTTGTTGAAGGTTGTTTTAACCATGCATTGACGTACATCGGTAACGGATATTCTTCCTTTCCGGCAACAGCAATCGCACCAACATAACTCGCATAGTTCCAGGCCATGAATAACTCTTCAGTATAAAAAGAGTAATACTGCCAGTCTTTGGGATCAGGTTTAAATGTACTCTTACCAAAAACCTCTTCCCAGCTGCCTTCAGTTTTGAAACCATTTGCTGCCCATACTTTTTTCAGTTCAGGGAAAAGAGTTTCTTTATTCGCAACAAGGTAATCCATCAGTTTTTGAGGCACCTTCCCATTATAAGCTTCATTAGCCTGAGGGCTGAAATCGCGTCGTGCAGCACCGGGATTCTTTCCGGGCATATCGAGGATCCCTATCTCATTTTCAACCTGCATCATGATCACAGTATGATCATTATCTACCTCCTTAATATGCTTCATAAGTGCTGCAAAAGCTTTTGCATCAGCCTTTTCTGATTCCTTCCCCAGGGTTGACAGTATCTCGAGTGGTTTACCATCTTCATCAATTACCCTGGGATATTTCTCATAATCTTTCTTCACCCATGATGGGATATAGACTGATCCGGAATTCTTCCAGCTTCCGAACCAAATTAGAGCAAGTTTGAGTCCTGCTTTTAGTGCTCCAGCGATTGTGCTGTCTACAAGTGCGAAATCGAACTTTCCTTCTTCAGGCTCAACCAGTTCCCATGAAACGGTTGCGATAACGGAATTAAGATTCTTTTCCGCCATTCTTTTCCAAACCGGACGCATATATTCAAAGCCACCGCATGTCGAATTATGCAACTCGCCTGAAATCATCAGGAAGGGTTTACCGTCAACAACAAGGCGTGCAGCAGTGCCATGCTTTTCAAGATATGGGATATGAAGGGACGAATTTTGATTTCCTGAAACAGGTTCATTTGCTGTTTGATTACAGGATGCTATGAGCAGAGAAAGGAGGATAAGAGTAAGGAGGTTTAAGGGTTTCATGGTTTTTGGGTGTTAGCGTTTACCCCCAGACTGAAGTCTGGGGTTTCAGGCTATTTTTTCAATTATAACATCTTTTTGCTCAAAGAGACCTTTTTTAAACTGCAGGCCAAGTCCCGGCAGATCAGGTGGAACAACATGCCCGTTCATTACAGGAAGAGGATTCTCAAGGAAAAGCTTATTCCTGTCGTGCCACTCGGGCCAGACACTTTCGACATAAAACAGGTTTGTAACTGCAGCAGCCAGGTGAGTTGAAGCATACCAGAGGATTGGTCCGCCTGAAGTATGCATCATTGTAGGTATATACCAGGTGTTGGCCATATCGGAAATCTTCTTTCCCTCTGAAATACCTCCGCACCAGGTAAGATCGTACATAGCTATCGATCCGGCTTTTGCTTCAAACATCTCCCTGAAGCCAAACCGTGTTGCAAGCCTTTCACTTATTACCAGTGGGATTTTCGACTCCTGTTCAAGATTTACATAAGCCTCAAGATTATCCTGAAGAAGCATATCCTCGCAGAAAAGTATTTCATAAGGTTCAAGAGAATGGACTATACGCACGGCACTGGGCAGGTTCCAGTTGCTGTGAAACTCACAACCGATTTCAAGATCGTAACCGACTGAATCTCTTACTCTTTTAATCCAGTCGAGGCTTCTATCAATGTCGTTTTTAGAAATGTATTCTCCTTTGGTTAACGATGCAGCTTTATCAAACGGACAGAATTTAATGGCTTTGATCCCTTCTGTTACAAGAAATTTAGCGATCTTCTCCATATCATTTTCAAGTGTCCATCCGTTAATTGCCCTGCTTACACCATTTGTATATGTATTATAAACTCTTATCTTCTTATCACGAGAGCCTCCCAGTAACTGGTAAAGCGGCATTTTAGAAACCTGCCCCAGGATGTCCCACTGGGCAATATTGATAGCAGAAAGGGCACGCATTTCAGCACCACCTGTACCATGATATGCATTCTGGCGGAATATTCTCTCCCAGGTCTGTTCTATTTCCATTGGATTGGTGCCCATTAATTTACCTGCCCAGCTGTGCCACTCAAGATCTTTTATTACTCCGCTGTTTGCCTCATTGAACGGGTAAGTCTCTCCTGTTCCGATGATGCCTTCGCTGGTATGTAATCGCAACCACATCCAGTGAGCATTCTTAAACCGTACTGTTTCAATACCGGTTATTGTAAGCTTTGGTGCAGCCGCCCTTGCAGATTCAATAAATGGAGTCAAAAGGTTATATCCTAAGAGGCCTAAAGCTCCTGCTGATGAATTACTGAGAAAATCTCTTCTGTTCATAAAACCAGATTTAAAAATTAAATATCATTTTTATTTTACTCATTATAGAGTTATATCAAAAGGTTCATTATTAATAAGATAACCCTATCCCGTCCCGATAGCTATCGGCAGCTATCGGGACCCCCAGGGGGGACTTTCAAATTTCTACTCATAAACAAGCCCCCCCTGGGCGGGTGGGGGGTCAATTCCATAAAAATTGATACAGCCTTCTTAATAGGAATGAATGTCAATTAATTCTAAAAATACTCTAAATCTGGAAGAACAGTAAAGGTTAAGGCGAAATTCAGAAAAATTAATTTCTTAAAAAAGATTAAAAACAGAATGCTGTTTTCATTAAATTAGGCATTTATAAAACCAAGGATTATATTTGTCACACTGACATTAAACCTTTATAATTCTAAAACCCTAAAATCCAAATCTTTAAATATGAAAAACTTCAACAGATACCAGGTCGGGATAGGCATTGCCATTTTGCTTCTGATAATATCACTGACAATGATCCTGACCGGCAACGGATCAAAGGCAGGGCCTTTCCTGATTGCGATGTTTATAATTCTTTCATTTGCTGTAAAAGGATTCCAGTCTGTCAAAGGCCTCTCTTTTACAATGTGGATGTTCACTGCAGTGGCTGCAGCAATGTTTTATCCACAGTTATTTCTTTCATATGGCAGCTTCAAAACAACAGCCTTAATAGTACCTCTGCTGCAGATCATCATGTTTGGAATGGGATCACAGATGAGTTTTGATGATTTTGCAGGCGTTATAAAACAGCCGAAGGGAGTTCTCGTAGGATTTATCGGTCACTATACCATAATGCCTTTAACGGCATTATTGATTGTGAGTGTTTTTAAATTCCCCCCGGAGATTGCGGCCGGAATCATACTTATAGGTTGTGTTCCTAACGGACTGGCCTCAAATGTGATGTCGCTGCTTTGCAATGCAAATCTTGTTCTGGCAGTTGCTGTAAGCGCTGTAACAACTATAGTTGCTCCGTTTGTAACTCCCTTCCTGATGAAGATCATTGGCGGACAGTATGTGGAGATAAATATCTGGGGTATGATGATGGACATAATAAAGATGATGATTTTTCCGATAATAGCCGGATTCATATTCAATCTCATTAATGCAGGTAAGAATACGGCCCGTTCAAAAAATATTCAGCTGGTCTCATATATCGTGGTAATACTGCTGGCTAATATTATCTACATGCAGGTTAATCAGGTTGGCATTTCAGGTTATTTACTGGAATCGGCTAAATCACTGGGACTATTTTTTGTATTACCTTACGTAGCCGCATTATTATTCCGTCATTATCTTAAAGGAGATCTGCAATTACAGAAAAAGATACTTTCCCTTATGTCAATGGTCGGTATTGCAGTGATCGTTACAGTTATCACTGCTGCAGGACGTGAGAGCCTCCTGGCAGTAGGAGCGCTGCTGCTGCTGGTAGTTACGTTGCAGAATCTCCTGGGATATTTTCTCGGATATAATGCCGGAAGGATCTTTGGATTACCTGAAAAAAGTTGCAGGACCCTTGCATTTGAAGTAAGTATGTCAAATGGCGGATTGGCTTCCGGTCTGGCGCTTACAATGGGAAATATAGCTACAATAGGCCTCGCACCGGCCATATATGGTCCGCTTATGAACGTGACCGGATCAACGCTTGCAAGCTGGTGGAGAACCAGACCTCCAAAAGAGGAAATTGAAAAAGCTGCAAAAGAAAATCAAAGCCAGGCACCTGATTAAATAACTAATTCTCTTGAAATTAATAACTTATTAAAAAGACAAATATTTATGGATAATAAAATCGTAACATTCGGAGAAATAATGCTGAGGCTTGTACCACCAGGGTTTGAAAGGTTCAGCCAGGCAAAACAGTTTTGCGCATCATTCGGAGGTGGAGAAGCCAATGTGGCTGTATCACTTGCCAACTTCGGGATGAAGGTTGATTATGTAACACGTCTTCCAAAGAACGACATAGCAGAATCATGCCTGATGGAGCTCAGAAGATACAATGTAGGTACAGAGAAGATCGTATTCGGAGGTGACCGCGTCGGGATCTACTTTCTTGAGAATGGTGCAGTTGCAAGAGCAAGCAAGGTTATCTATGACCGTGCCAACTCTGCTATTGCCGAGATTAAACCCGGAATGATAAACTGGGATACAGTTTTTGATGGTGTAACATGGTTCCACTGGACAGGCATCACTCCGGCCATTTCAGAGGGAGCTGCAGTTGTCTGCAAGGAAGCTATTGTTGCTGCCAATAAGAAAGGAATTACAGTCTCAACTGACCTGAATTTCAGGAAGAACCTCTGGAAATGGGAAAAAAAGGCATCAGAAGTTATGCCCGACCTGGTTGCAGGATGCGATATTATTCTTGGAAATGAGGAAGATGCAGCAATGGTATTCGGCATACATCCGCAGGGTGTTGATGTAACGAAAGGCCATGTTGAAGCAGCTGCCTATGAATCAGTATGCAAGCAGCTTATGGAGAAATTTCCGAAAGCTAAAAAGGTTATAATTACGCTTCGCGGATCAATCAATGCCAATCATAACACCTGGTCGGGCGTTCTCTGGGATGGCAGGAAGCTCCTCCAGGCACCTGAGTATGACATCACTCACATTGTAGACAGAGTAGGGGGTGGTGACAGTTTCATGGGAGGCTTGATTTATGGTCTTCTTACATATACCGGCAATGACCAGAAGGCACTTGACTTTGCAGTTGCTGCATCGTGCCTCAAACACACAATCATTGGCGACTTTAACCTTGTTACAGTTAAAGAGGTTGAAGCACTTATGGGCGGAGATGGTTCCGGACGTGTTTCAAGATAAAAACAGATTCATAACAAATTAATAATATAAAAAATGGCAAGATTCACAAGAATTCAGGTAGCACTTAAGATGGCAGAAGCGGGTATGATACCGGTGTTTTTTCACCGCGATATTGAAGTCTGTAAAAAGGTGCTTGAAGCATGCTTTAACGGAGGAATAAGATTGTTTGAGTATACTAACAGGGGCGATTATGCCCATGTTGTTTTTGAACAACTCAATAAATTTGCAGAAGCTCAGTTCCCTGAAATGATCCTTGGAACAGGTTCAGTGGTTGATGCTCCCACAGCTGTTTTATATATGCAGCTTGGGTCTAATTTCATAGTATCGCCTATCCTTAACGAAGAGATGGCTGATGTCTGTAACAGGCGAAAAGTATTGTGGTCACCCGGTTGCGGATCAGCAAGTGAAATTTCAAAGGCAGAAGCTCTTGGTGCTGAGATAGTAAAGATATTCCCCGGATCACAGGTAGGAGGACCCAAGTTTATTGCAGCGGTAAAAGGACCCATGCCCTGGACACAGATCATGCCGACAGGGGGTGTGGAACCAACAGAAGCTAACCTTACCGAATGGTTTAAAGCCGGAGCTGTATGCTGCGGTATGGGATCACAGCTTATAAAATCAGATCTTATAAAAGCAGGAAATTTCAAGCAGATTGAAGAGGAAATAAAAGTTGCTATTGCTCTTGCAAAAAGGCTCAGGCAGCAGTATCCCGTAAAGATCTGATCATGTTAAATGAAATTGTAAATACAACTTATAAAACAGAAAGATGATAGCTGATATTATCAAAAACAGACATCTGTATGAATGCATATCCCCAAGGATTAAAACATCTCTTGAGTATATCGCAAAAACAGATTTTTCCAAAATGGAACCCGGCAGGTATGAACTCGATGGTTTAAACCTATTTGTACTTGTACAGGCTTATGATTCAATTCCCAGGGAACAGGGCAAATGGGAGTGTCATCAGAAATATATTGATATCCAGTACATTGCTGAAGGCATTGAACAGATTGGTGTCAACAACATTGGAAAGATGAAGGTTACCACTGAGTACAACCCCGAAAAAGATGTTGCATTCCTTGGAGGTGAAGGCGATTATGTAACTCTTTCAAAAGGGGCATATGGTATCTTCTTTCCTGAAGATGCTCATCAGCCGAAGATAGCTCCCGGAGATGTTCCCGGAAAAGTTAAGAAAGTAGTGATCAAGATTAAGATCGATTAAGAAGAAGGTCACTTTTACAGGAAGTGCCTTGTTTAACTGTAAAAGATAAAAACCATTTGGAGAGTCTCGATGCCGGAGGAAAGTATCAGGTTTATGATGTAAAAGTTCTCGAACGATTAATTGAGCAGATGAGATAATCTAGTAATGGCTTTAACAATATATGATTCTCCCCGATAATAGGATTATGGACAGGATTCCTGAGATAAAGCCAACTCACAGAATTTTATCACTCAGGGAAAAAACTTTTTCTGCTACCAGATATCTTTCCATTGAACAGGCTAAAATTATCACCCGCATTTATCAGGAAAATGAGAATCTCCCTGTTATCCTGAAACGCGCTAAATCATTAGCACAATCGTTACTGGAAATACGCATTACAATTGATCCTGAAGAGTTGATCGTTGGTAATCGTACACCGGATATTCGCGCCGGTGTTGTTTTTCCGGAAGCAGGATTGTCATGGTTATTCAGGGAAATTGAAATGTTACCTCTAAGGTCACAGGACCCTTTTCAGGTAAAACAGGAGGATCTGTCATATTTTCAGAAAACACTTGAACCTTTCTGGCGCGGAAAAACCCTGGAAGATGATATTTATGAAACTTATGGCAATGAGCTGAAAGCAATAGAAGAGGTTGTAAAAATTAATCAAAAGGATCATGCACAAGGCCATATTTGTCCGAAGGTTGAAGATTGGCTCAAATATGGACCGGGTGGTTTATTGAAAATAGCGCAGGAAAAGCATAGAAGATCAACACCTGAGAGCAAGAATTTTTACGAAAGTGTCTGTATAACGCTTGAAGCATCGTGCAAGTATATCAAACGCTACTCAATTATGGCAGCTGATCTGGCAAAGGATCAACCGGAAAATGAATTAAAAAAGAACCTTGAACAAATCGCACACATTTGCCTGAAATTGTCGGAAAACCCACCCGGATCATTTAGGGAAGCATTACAATCAGTATGGTTTCTTTTCGTAATTCTGCAGATGGAATCAAACGCTTCATCATTTTCTCCGGGACGCATCGATCAATATATATATCCGTTTCTCGCAAATGATTTGAAGACCGGCAGGATTGATCTTCTAATTGCCCTGGAATTGCTTGATGCCCTTTTTATTAAGTTCAATCAGATAGTATATATGCGCAATACACATAGCGCAAAATACTTCGCTGGCTTCCCAATTGGTTTCAATTGTACCATTGGAGGGCAAAAGGCGAACGGCGATGATGCCACCAATCAACTTTCGTACCTGATGCTAAAGGCACAGGATCACATTCGGTTAACACAGCCTAATTTAACGGCCAGGCTTCATAAAAATTCACCTGAAGCATTTCTGGACGAATGCAGCAGGGTCATTGGTCTGGGTACCGGAATGCCTCAAATTGTGAATGATGAAAGTATTATTCCATCATTAAAAGCGGCAGGTTTCAACCAACATGACAGTATCGATTATGCACTCGTTGGTTGTGTGGAAATCGGCACTCAGGGAAATTACCTTGGGTGGAGCGATGCAGCAATGTTCAACCTGGTGAAAGTACTGGAATTAACGTTGAATGATGGAAAAAGTATGGTTTCAGGCAAACAACTTGGTCCGAATTCAGGTTACTTGTTCAACTTTTCCAATTTCAGCGATTTTGAAATTGCGTTTCAAAACCAGATAGATTTCTTTATACAAAAAATGATGCCGGCTTGCGAAGTTGTCGAAAGATTTCATCAAATCCATCTTCCTTCACCTTTTCTTTCGAGTGTTATTGATGATTGTATCACGAAAGGCATCGATGTAACTGCCGGTGGTGCCAGGTATAACTTATCTGGCATTCAGGCTATTCAGGTAGCCAATATTTCAGACAGTTTAGCCGTACTGAAAAAGCTGGTTTTTGAAGATGAAGCTATAGGAAAAGGTCAATTGCTAAAAGCATTGAAAAATAACTTTGCCGGTAATGAACCACTCCGGCAACGCTGTATAAATCAAGTTCCAAAATATGGAAACGATGTTGCCTGGGTTGATGAACTGGGAGCAAGATGGGTCGGATATTTTGCAAGAAAGATAAAAATGTATAAAAATTTCAGAGGTGGTGATTTCCAAATGGGCCTCTATACGGTGTCGGCTCATGTACCGATGGGTTTTTACGTTGGTGCTACACCCGATGGCAGATTAGCCCAAACTCCATTGGCTGATGGAGGAATGTCACCAATGAACGGAAGGGATAAGTTGGGACCGACAGCAGTATTAAATTCTGTTCTTCGAATTCCTTCAATGATGGCAAGTAATGGTACTCTTCTGAATATGAAGTTTTTACCATCTCTATTCAATTCGCAGGAAGACAGAAGAAAATTTACATCATTGCTGAAAGCTTTCATTGGTTTGCCGATTCACCATGTTCAATTCAACGTAGTTACATCCGAAGAATTGATAAACGCCAAAACCGATCCGGAATCGCACAGGGGCCTGACTATCAGGGTAGCAGGCTATACAGCATACTTTACAGAATTGGCTCCTGATTTACAGGATGAAATCATAAAGCGAACCACTTATGGGGAAGCATGATCAAACGGAAGGATGGATATTCAAGATAAAACGGTTCTCTATCCATGACGGACCTGGAATTCGTACTTCTGTCTTCATGAAAGGATGTCCGTTGAAATGTGTGTGGTGTCATAACCCTGAAGGAATAAATCCGGATATTTCGATATGGTATAACAGGAAACTTTGCATAGCCTGTGGTCAGTGTGTAGAGGTATGTCCGACAAAAGCACTAAAATTGACCTATGATCCGGCACCTGTAATCAAAATTGATAAGAGGTCATGCCATTTAACAGGTGAATGTATAAACACCTGCCCTACCAATGCTTTACAATTTACGGGATATAAAACCACAATTGACGAATCAATCAGAGAAATTGAAAAAGACCTTGCATATTATCAAATTTCGGGCGGAGGAGTTACCTTAACCGGTGGAGAACCTCTTTACCAGGCGGAATTCTCGTCAGAAATTCTCAAAGCATGTAAACAAAGAAATATTAATACCGCAATAGAAACCTCTCTTTATTGCGAAAAAGATATAATTGACCGCATTCTGCCATACGTAGATCTGTTTATTGTTGACCTGAAGATTTTTGATCCTTCTCAGCATACACTTTTTACAGGTAGAAGCAATGAAAACATCATAGAAAATTTTCGACATCTGGCAGCATCAGAGAAAACTGTCCTTGTTCGAATTCCATTAATTGTTAATATTACCGACACTAATGAAAATAAGGCAGCTATAACGAATTTTGTTTTCGAAACAAATGAGAAAATTCAAGTAGAATACATAAATTTCAATCCGCTTACCGAAAATAAATATATTCAATTGGAACTTCCTTATTTATTGAAAAAAGAAGAAAACAGTAATAATATGTTATAATAAAAAATGAATCTTTTTCCTCTGATCCTGAAATATTTCATAAATCTGGTTTTCATAATTCTCCTGCTACCGGGTTGTAATGATAAAGAGAATACAACTGCACAAAGACCGGTAAAAATCATCTTTGATACCGATCCCGGTTCTGACTATGATGATATAGGTGAAAAGATAAAAACAGGTCTCAGACTGATCAATTCTGACATAAAAAACAGCCCGGTCAAGGATACTTACAGGATTGGGATGCCTCTTTCGGGAGATTTATCAGGCAGAATGAGCTGGGATCAGACTGCAGTACTTATAGGAGTTTATGGAACAGAAGGGTACTTCGAAACTGTTCGCGGCATAATCACTGTTAATGCTGACGGAAGTAATACCTGGGAAGATAATCCCGCGGGTAACCACTATTACGTAAAACAAAAGATGCCTGTTGATGAAATGACCATTTTTATTGAGGAGAGGATGATGTATCAGGGAGTAATTAAATGAGGAGTGAGGAGTGAGGAGTGAGGAGTGAGGAGTGAGGTGTGAGGTGTGAGGTGTGAGGTGTGAGGTGTGAGGAGTGAGGTGTGAGGAGTGAGGTGTGATGTGCGGGGTGCCTGGAGTCTTGACTTCTGACTTCGGACTTCGGACTTCTGACTTCTGACTTTGTATAAAATACTCTAATTTTTTATATATTGTGCTTGCATTTAAGGTAAAATCTCAAACCCTAAAATATCATGGCAAAATATAGTCTGGAACCGGTAAAAGTACCGCCTGTAAATACAAAGTACAGAAGGATTGTCACCTCACTTCCGGTTCCTGAATCACTTCCGGTTTTTCAACAACTAACTGAATCAGAACCTGTTTCCATGATGGGACAACCTCCGGTGGTGTGGGACAAGGCTGAAGGATTCCAGGTGTATGACAAGTGGGGCAACATGTGGATCGACTGGTCATCGGGAGTTCTGATAACTAATGCAGGTCACGGGCGTAAGGAAATAATTGAAGCTCTTCAGAAAGTGATAGACCGGAAGCTTCTTGCAACCTATGTATTTGTGCATGAAAAACGTGCAGAACTGACCAAAATGCTTCAGTCATTATCACCCGATCCCAAAAGCTACCAGGTATTCCTCCTGAGTACAGGTAGTGAAGCAACTGAAAACTGCATTAAACTGGCAAAGACATATGCTCTGGAGAAGCATGGCCCTAAGAAGAAATATCTGGTTTCCTTCACAAATGCCTTCCATGGCAGAACCATGGGGGCACAACTTGCAGGAGGAAACCCACGGCTAAAAACATGGATAGTTGATGAAGGAAAAACTTTCATACAGGTGCCTTTTCCTGATGGTTATAAGAACGAGAACATATCATTTGACCTCTTCACAGATACTCTGAAACAGCAAGGGATCAATCCTGGTGATATTGCAGGAGTAATGACTGAATCCTACCAGGGTGTGGGACCTGACTTCCTGCCTGTTGAATATGCCGGGAAACTTGAAACCTTCTGCCGGGAAAACGATATTATAACAATATTTGATGAAGTACAATCAGGCTTCGGGAGAACCGGAAAAATGTTCTGTTATGAGCATTATGGTATCAGGCCGGATCTGATCGCATGTGGAAAAGGAATATCATCATCCCTGCCTCTCTCCGCTGTAATCGGGAGAAAAGATATCATGTCGCTCTATGGGCCAGGTTCAATGACATCCACTCACTCCGGGAGCCCGCTGCCTGTAGTTGCTGCAGTCGAAAATCTCAAGATCATTATACGGGAAAAACTGGTTGACAATGCCCGGAAGATGGGAGATATTATGATCCCTGAACTGAAGCGTATCAGGGACAAATATCCTGATATACTTGGCTGCCTTCAGGGAAAAGGCCTTGTTGCAGGGATACAGGTTGTGAAAAAAGGAACAAAAATACCTGACTCCGAAACTGCAGTAAAGATCAATGAGAAATGCTTTCAGAAGGGACTTTTAATGTTTGCACCTGTAGGCATAGCAGGCGAGTGCCTGAAGATAGCTCCTCCACTTGTAATAACAGAGGATGCGTTGAAGGAATCAATTGCAGTGTTTGAAGAGGCATGCGATGAAATTCTGGGAAAAATTTATAAATAACTGCAGCAACGATGAGAACCCTTGATATAGTAGTTGTGGGAGGAGGAATGATCACATATGACCTGATCCTTCCATCTCTTTATCATTTGCAACGAACAGGAATTGTTGGTGAGATAAAAGTCTGCGCACTCGATTCCGGGCCTTTAAAAGCGCTTAAAGCATCAGGAGAGATCAATGAAGCTTTTCCGGGCCAGGATTTTGAAGCATATCCACCTGTAACGGAACCTGAGGGGAATAAGTTCCCGGATCTGTACAAAGAGGTAATCGCGAACATGAAGCCAAAACAGATGGTAGTAGTGGCTATGCCCGATCAGTTGCATTACACTGTGGTAACAGAGGCTCTTAGACATAATCAGCATGTGCTTTGTGTGAAACCGCTGGTTCTTAAATATGACCAGGCGGCTGAAATAGAGAAGATTGCCTATGAGAAGGGGCTCTTTGTGGGGGTTGAGTACCATAAAAGATTCGACAGAAGGTCGCTGATGGCAAAAAGAAGTTACGAACTCCTTCATTTCGGAGAGTTCGTCATGGGTGAGGCAAAACTCATTGAACCATATTATTACAGGTCATCCAACTTTCAGAACTGGTTCACATGCGATAAGACAGATCCGTTTGTTTATATAGGTTGCCATTATGTCGACCTGGTATATTTTATAACCGGACTTAAACCGATTGAAGTATCAGTTTCCGGTATCAAAGGGAAATTCCCGAATGGCAATGAAGCATACATGTGGGCTCATGGAAGAGTACGTTTCGAAAATAATGCCCTCCTCTCTGTAATTGACGGGTTAGGTTATCCCGATCAGGCAGCAGGCAGTAATGACCAGAGCCTGCAGATGTTTTTCGAAGGGGATGGAAAAACAGGAATGATAAAGCATAACGACCAGTTCAGGGGTGTGGAACATTCATATCTTGAGGGTATCGGATGCGGAGGCTCACATTTCAATTATGTAAGTCCCGACTTCTACAAAGTTGTTCCCTGGGAAGGAAAGGGTTACAAACCAATCGGATATGGTTATGAATCAGTTGCTGCTTCAGTGACAATGGCCTGCCGGATTGAAAATGAAGTTATAGGGCTTTCTGAATCAGAATCGCTTGAGAAAAGGAAAATTATGATAAAGGAGGTTGATGAGAAAGGGATAATTGCAACACCTGCGAACAGTTATATAAATGAACTGGTTGTAGAAGCTGCAAGAATATCTATTTTAAGCGATGGACTGCCTGTTGCAATTGAATATGGCAATAAGCCGCAAGTGAGATTGAGAAAAAAAACTATTGACGATAAACGATAAAAAATATAATTTAAAAAAATAAACTAATTATGAAAAAAGGAATCTTCATTTCAGCAATGTCAGCCATTGTACTGGCTGTTCTCTCCTGTAAAAGCAACTCAGAAGAATTCAGGTCAATTAAGCCTGAGGTTTTAAAAGACAAAATAGCCGGCGGATGGGCCGGAAAAATGATTGGTGTGACATATGGAGCCCCTACAGAATTCAGGGCAAGGGGTATCACGTATGAAGATTCCATAAAATGGAAACCTGCTGACATACGTGGGAGTATGTGGCAGGATGATATTTATGTACAGCTTACATTTCTGATGTCGATGGACAAGTACGGTATGGATGCCCCTTCAAAAAAATACCAGGAAATGTTTGCAAAAGCAGGTTATGGCTTATGGCATGCCAACATGCAGGCAAGAAAGAATTACTATGACAGTATTTTCGCACCACTCTCGGGAACTCCTGAATATAATATCCATGCGGATGACATTGATTTCCAGATTGAAGCTGACTACATCGGGTTCATGTGCCCCGGTATGCCCAAAACAGCAACCGGGATTGCTGATAAGATAGGCAGAATAATGAATTACGGAGAGGGAGTTTACGGAGGAATATTTGTGGCAGCTCTCTATTCCGAAGCATATTTTGAAACAGACATCCCAAAAATCATCGAAAAAGCACTCCTCTCAATTCCCGCAGAAAGCGACTATTACAAGATCATAAAGGATGTGATCAGGCTTCATCAGCACTACCCTTCAGACTGGAGGGCAGCCTGGCAGGAACTTGAGAATAAATGGGGAGATGTAGACATCTGCGGAGCAGGCGTTCCCTTCAATATTGATGCAAAACTCAACGGAGCATACATAGTCATGGGTTTATTATACGGAGAGGGTGATCCCATGAAAACACTTGAGATATCAACCCGATGCGGGCAGGATTCAGACTGCAATCCATCAAATGCACTTGCAGTTCTTGGAGTGATAAACGGATTCAGCGGTCTGCCCTCATACATGCAGGAAGGTGTTAAAGCAATGGGTGATTCACTTTTTATCTATACAACATACTCTTTCAATTCTGCTGTCACCAGTACAGTAAAATATGCACATGAGCTTATTGCCAAAGATGGAGGAACTGTTACAGACAAGGTAATCAAGGTTAAAATACAGGCGCCTTCAGCTCCGGAATATGAGAACTCTTTTCCCGATATTGTTTTTGACAAAAGAGTATCAGCTTTTGATGAAGCAGGCAGGTCATTCAAAGGCAAATGGAAACCTTACGAAGTTTTTTCAGGAAGCGATAATAAAAAAGTGAAGCAGGCAATGGTTGCTGAAAATAAAGATGATGAAGTTGAATTCTCATTCAGCGGAACAGGTATTTCGCTGGTAGGAAACTGGTACAAAGATGGAGGAAAAGCTGATGTTTATGTCGACGGAACTCTGCACAGAAGTATTGACACATATTATGACTTTGCCAGACAACAGCATACAGAAAGCATATGGCATATTATGAAACTTCAGCCCGGAGAACACAAGGTCAGACTTGTTGTGAAAGGTGAAAAAAGACCCGAGTCTTCAGGAACAAAGGTATATATCACATCCGCTGTGATCTTTAAAACGGCTCCGAAGAAAAACGAATCATTTAAATTTTCTTTCGAAAACTAAAAAAAATCCAAAATCCGCATTCACCATTCCGAAATCCGAAATCAAAAGAGGTCTTTCTCGAATGCTTCTTTATCGAATTTATGTTTGTTACCAAGGAACTCAACAATCTTTGAGGCATCCGAATATGCATTGCCAAGACAGGTTGAAGCACCCGGTGACGGAGTGATACTGATTATTATATTGTCACCGGTAAGCCTTGCTTCTCCCAATTCCAGCTTTCGTGTGGTGTTATTTACAATCTGTGGCCTGGTACCTCCTATTCCCCTGGCAAACATAAGCTCGCTAAGCTTAAGTGAAGGCACTATCTTTCTTACCTCCTTAATAAACAACCTTCTCCCGATATATGGCAGATCATAAAGAAAATTCATAAATACATATGCGAACAGAATCCTGTCAAAAATAATCTTTGACAGGCTGATTACAGGACTGAGTCCAAGCCCAAATGTTTTCCAGTACTCCCGGAATGACGGAAAGTTATGCCTTTCAAGCTGAAATATTGGTTTGGCAGTAGGTCCAAACCTTGTTACATCAGCGCTGTGCACTTCCGGATCGCCATGAATTGCAGCGAAAGGCAACTTTGGCTGCTGAATGGTATAAACCTTTCCATTCAGCACTTTTGGTCCGGTATAAAAGCTCCCGGCCATTGACAGAATTGACAGGTTTTTCCCGTATCCAAGCGATTTTGCATACATAAGACTATGGCCGCCTGCAGCAATAACCACTACGGATGCCTTCATCTCCCCCTTGCTTGTAACTATAGTATAATGATCACCGGTTTTTGAAATTTTAAGCATCTTCGTTTGAAGATTGATACTAAGTAATGGATTCTTTTTCAGGGCATTATCAACAAATGAATGACAAAGTCTCTTGAAATCGATTGTATATCCGTCTTCGGTAACCAGGGCAAGTATCTCCTGATCCGGATCACGCCCGTCCAGAACTCTGGGTTCAATTCTGCCTATCTCTTCCCTCTCTATCATCCTGAGTTTTGGAAACAGCTCACTGAAGGGTGGATACCTTTTTCTTAGTCCTTCAACCTGCTCTTTTCCGACAGCCAGAACCATTTTAGAGTACTTACTGAACAATTTTTCGCTGCCAGGTGCATCCTTTTCCTGCTCAACATATCTCATAACCATATCTGCCATTCGCTTAACGCTTCTGGCTTTCTCAATCGAGTAGTTGGTTTCTATATCTCCAAAATGAAGAGTCTGGCTATTATTATAAGATGCGGAATTCACCAGTCCAAAGTCTGAGTATTTTTCAATCAGACAAATATTCTTTATATCACTATACCTGCTTAAAGTATAAAGGAGGGCAGTTCCTACTACCCCTCCTCCTACTATAAGAACATCAAATTTTTCGTTGTCCTGATTCATTTTTTTACAAATTACCTGTCATTCATTGGAATATAATCTTTTGTCCCGTATACATTTTTAAATGCAGGGCGGATAATTCTTTTAGCCGAGAATGTCAGCTCCTCTATACGGTGGGTACACCATCCTGAAGCCCTTGCCACTGCGAACAGAGGGGTATAGAGTTCCTTGGGAACATCAAGGCATGCATAAACAAATCCTGAATAGAAATCAACATTTATACATACAACCTTTGTGAATTTCTCTCCTTTAAAAACTCTCAGAACTTCAGGAGTCAGTTTCTCCACAAGGGAATATAGTTCGAACTCATCAAGCCGTCCCTTTTCAATAGCAAGCTCTCTTGCCTTTGTTTTAAGAATTGCAGCGCGAGGATCTGATATTGTATAAACTGCGTGACCTATACCGTAAATTTTTCCTGAAAAATCATTGGCCTTTTTATTAAGGATCTTCAGAAGATACGCTTCAATCTCAGTCTCACTTGTCCAGTCCTTAACATGTGCCTTAATATCCCCCATCATTTCAAGGACCCTTATATTTGCACCTCCGTGCAATGGTCCCTTCAGAGATGCGATTGCAGATGTAATTGAAGAATAGATGTCAGTTTCTGAAGAGCTTGTTACCCTCATGGTAAATGAAGAGTTGTTTCCGCCTCCGTGCTCTGCATGCAGAACAAGCAACAGGTCGAGAACGTCAGCCTCAAGTTTTGTAAAACCGGTACAGTCACCTTTTATGAGGTAAAGGAAATTCTCAGCTGTGGTCATGTTTGTCTGAGGATGACGGATCGATAGTGTTTTTCGCTGATAGAGATGTCTTAAAGCCTGGTAAGAATATGCAACAATGGTTGGAAATTTTGCCATCAGATTAAGCGACTGTTTAAACATGTTATCAAGCGATATGTCATCAGGTTTTTCATCGAGAGTATATAAACCAAGTACTGAACGGGCAAGTATGTTAAGTACATCCTTTCCCTTCATCGATAGAATCATGTCTTTGGTAAAGTCATCAGGAAGTGATCGCAATGAAGCCATGTAATCCGAGAACTCCTTCAATTCATCCTTTTTGGGAAGGCGCCCGATCAGAAGAAGGAAAACAGTCTCATCAAACCCATGCCTGTTCTCCTGCTGAAAACCATGGGTAATATCCTCAATATCAATACCTCTGTAAAGAAGTCTGCCCGGGATTGCCACAACTTTCCCATCTTCTTTCTTATAGCCCACAACCTCTCCGATATTGGTCAGGCCAACCAGAACACCTGTACCATCTTTATTCCTTAATCCCCGTTTGACATCAAACTGTTCAAACAGCTCAGTGTCAATCTGACATGCCTGTCTTACTTCTGTTTCCAAACTGGTAAAGAAATCAGCTCTCATGAGAATACTGTTTTTATAATTATCAACTAAATATTTGAAATAATTTCATCACCGAACTCAGATGTTTTCACAAGCGAGGCATTCTCCATCAGCCTGTGAAAATCATATGTAACCTTCTTACTCAGAATTGTTTTTTCAAGACCTGAACAAATATACGCTGAAACCTCATCCCATCCCATATATTCGAACATTAGTGCCCCGGATAATATAACAGAGCCCGGATTCACCTTGTCCTGATCAGCGTACTTTGGTGCAGTCCCGTGAGTTGCCTCAAATATTGCATGCCCGGTTTCGTAGTTGATATTAGCCCCCGGAGCAATCCCTATCCCGCCTACAATTGCAGCAAGGGCATCGGAGATATAGTCGCCGTTAAGATTAAGCGTAGCGATTACAGAGTATTCGGCAGGACGGGTAAGTATCTGCTGAAGGAAAGCATCGGCAATAACATCCTTGATTATCACTTTACCTGATTCTTCCGCCTGTTTCTGCATTTTATCAGCCGTTTCAACACCCTGTTTGTCAGCGATCAGTTTATGCTGATTCCAGGTAAAAACCTGATCCTTAAATTCTCTTTCGGCAAGAGCATACCCCCATTTCATAAAAGCACCTTCAGTATATTTCATGATATTACCTTTATGAACAATGGTAACTGATGGAAGCTTCTTACGGATTGCATATTTTATTGCCTGACGCACAAGTCTTTCTGTACCTTCAACAGAAACAGGTTTTATCGCGATAGAAGTCGTTTCAGGGAACCTGATCTTTTTTACACCCATCTCTTCTATGAGGAACTTCTTTACTTTTTCAGTTTCAGGAAGTCCATGCATAAACTCAATTCCGGCATAGATATCTTCAGTATTTTCCCTGAATATGTGCATATTGACCAGTTCAGGTTTTTTCACAGGGCTCGGTACACCTTTAAAGTACCTGACAGGTCTGTAACAGGTGTAGAGATCAAGCATCTGCCGAAGTGCAACATTCAATGAACGCATGCCCTCTCCAACCGGAGTTGTAAGTGGACCTTTAATACCTACCATAAATTCCCTGAAATCGGCAAGGGTCTGATCGGGAAGCCAGCTACCGGTTAGCTTAAAGGCCTTTTCGCCTGCAAGAACCTCTTTCCATTCAACTTTCCTTTTACCATTATATGCCTTATTTACAGCAGCATCAAATACCCTGACAGATGCTTTCCATATATCAGGACCTGTTCCATCACCTTCTATAAAGGGAATAATTGGATTCTCAGGAACAATCAGCTTGCCATTCTTCAGTAAAATTTTCTCTGGTATCATATATTTAATAATTGTTTTAAAGATAGTTTAAATACCTAATTATTGTTAGTAATCCATTGATTTTCTTATCAGATTCAGTGCACTGCCTGCTCTGAACCAGTCAATCTGCGATTCGTTGTAAGTATGTATGGCAGCGATCTCCTCTTTTGTTTCATCAGAGTGCTGCAGTACGACTCTGAGGGATTTTCCGGGAGCCATTTCGTGAAGACCTGTAATGCATATTTTGTCACTCTCCCTTATCCTGTCATAATCACTCTTATCAGTAAATGTAAGCGGCAGGATGCCCTGCTTTTTGAGATTGGTCTCATGAATCCTGGCAAACGATTTTACAAGCACAGCTTTTACATTAAGGTATCTGGGCTCCATAGCAGCATGTTCACGTGAAGATCCCTCACCAAAATTCTCTTCCCCGACAACCACCGATCCTATTCCTGCTGATTTATACGCCTTTGTAACAGCCGGCACCGTATCATATTTTCCTGTCAGCTGATTAAGTATTTCATTCGCTTTATTATTGAAGAAGTTTATTGCCCCAATCATATAATTATTGGAAATATTCTCCAGATGTCCCCGGTATTTGAGCCAGAAACCGGCCATTGAGATGTGGTCTGTTGTGCATTTTCCTTTTGCTTTGATAAGAAGAGGCAGATTATGATAATCTTTTCCGTCCCATTCTCCGAACGGAGACAAATACTGCAGCCGGTCTGAATCCCCGGCAATAGCTATCTCAATATTCCTCCCATCCTTTGAAGGTTCCTGGTAACCGTTATCAATCTTACCGAAACCATTGGGAGGAAGTTCAAATCCTGATGGTTCAGCAATTTTTACTGCCTCGCCATCTTTATTTATCAGAGTATCTGTAAGGGGATTGAATGTCAGTTTTCCTGATATGGCAATTGCAGTCACGATCTCTGGTGATGCAACAAAAGCATTTGTATTAGGATTGCCGTCAGTACGTTTTGCAAAGTTCCTGTTGAAAGAATGAATAACAGAATTAACAGGACTCTTGTCTGAGCCTTTCCTATCCCACTGACCAATGCATGGGCCGCATGCGTTAGCAAAAACTTCCCCTCCGATCTCTTCGAACAGCTTAAGGTAACCATCCCGTTCAGCTATGTGCTTTATTTGTTCGGATCCCGGGGTAATCTTGAATTCAGATTTTGCTGAGAGTTTTACCGCAAGAGCATTTTTCACAACTGAAGCCGCCCGTGAAATATCTTCGTAAGATGAATTTGTACAGGAACCTATCAGTCCTACCTCTATATCTACAGGCCAGCCGTACTTCTCTGCAGTCTCTTTCATTTTTGAGATAGGAGTTGCCAGATCCGGAGTAAATGGCCCGTTGATATAAGGTTCAAGTTCTGAAAGGTTTATCTCAAGGTATTGATCATAGTATTTTTCAGGCGATGTAAGCACCTCAATATCAGATCTCAGGTGTTCCCCAATGGCCAGTGCCATATCAGCTACTTCCTTTCTTCCGGTAGCGGTGAGGTACCTTGCCATAGCCTCATCATATCCGAACAATGAGCAGGTTGCCCCGATCTCAGCTCCCATATTACAGATAGTTGCTTTTCCTGTGGAAGAAAGTGCTTCAGCTCCTTCCCCAAAATACTCGACGATACATCCTGTTCCACCACTAACAGAAAGTATTCCGGCGACTTTCAGGATAATATCCTTTGGCGATGCCCATCCGTTGAGTCTGCCGGTGAGTTTTATACCTATCAGACGGGGTAGCTTCAATTCCCATGCCATACCTGTCATCACATCGACAGCATCGGCACCTCCCACTCCGATAGCAACCATGCCAAGACCACCTGCATTAGGCGTATGAGAATCAGTTCCTATCATCATTCCTCCCGGAAATGCATAGTTTTCAAGTACTATCTGATGAATTATCCCTGCGCCCGGATTCCAGAAACCAATATTGTATTTGTTGCAAACAGTACTAAGAAAATCATATACCTCCTTATTTCCGGTAAATGCTGTTTTCATATCAGCTTCTGCTCCCGATTTTGCCATAATAAGATGATCGCAGTGCACCGATGAAGGGACTGCAGTCTGTTTCTTCCCCGCCATCATGAACTGGAGGAGTGCCATCTGTGCTGTTGCATCCTGCATTGCAACCCGGTCGGGAGCAAAATCAACATAATCAACACCGCGATTGCAGGAAGCAACCGGGTTACCCGGAAAGAGATGTGTGTAAAGGATCTTCTCACTGACAGTAAGAGGGCGTTTAAGTACATTTCTGATTTCAGCGAGCTTTGCCGGCATGTTCCTGTAGAAGGAACTTATCATTTCAATATCAAATATCATATCTGTTTATAATAAGTATCAATTACGAATCTGTCCGTCACCTTCAATTATCCACTTGTAGGTAGTTAAAGCTTCAAGAGCCATTGGTCCCCGTGCATGTAGTTTTTGTGTTGAGATGCCTATCTCAGCCCCCAGTCCGAATTCAGCGCCATCAGTAAATGCCGTGGATGTATTGGCATAAACCGAAGATGCATCAACCGATCTGTTAAACAACTCTATCCGTTTTTTGTTTTCGGAAATTATAGCTTCACTGTGTTTAGACCCAAATAAGTTTATGTGGAAGACAGCTTCATCAAAAGAACTTACGGTTTTAACTGCCATTTTATATGAAAGGAATTCTGTACCAAAGGAACTCCTGTCAGCCTTCTTAAGTAAATGTGACGGATATTTTCCCTTCAGAAATCTATATGCCTTACTGTCAGCATAAATAACCACATCTGAACTTTCACACAGGCCTACCAGATGTTCGAGATCACCAAGTCTTTTTTCATGAATCACCAGGCAGTCAAGCGCATTACATACACTCACACGCCTTGTTTTGGCATTGTGGATTATCAGCCTGCCTTTCTCCCTGTCGCCAAATTCATCAAAATATGTATGGCAGATGCCCGCACCGGTCTCTATAACAGGAATAGTGGCATTTTCACGTACAAAATCGATGAGATTTCTGCTTCCTCTTGGTATAATCAGATCGACATAATGGCGGGCATTAAGCAATTGAGCTGTTTCACTCCTGCCTGCAGGAAGCAGTGTAAGAACATCCGGATTTATATTGTTCTCTTCAAGTATTGACCTGATTATTCGAACTATAGCAGTATTGGAATTAATTGCATCGCTTCCTCCCTTAAGTATGCAGGCATTACCCGATTTAAAGCAGAGTGAAAAAACATCAAAAGTTACATTTGGCCTTGCTTCATAAATTATACCTATAACCCCGAAAGGGACAGATATCCGGGAAATTCTCAGACCGTTTGGCATGGTTGCATCTGATATGATCCTTCCCAGGGGTGACTGAAGTCCGGAAACTTTCCTGATATCTCCTGCAATTGACTTAATACGCGATTCAGTTAGCTTCAGCCTGTCATACCTGGGATCTGATTCATCCATTCTGATCAGATCTTTCCTGTTCTCAGAAAGAATCAGATCAGAGTTTTTAACAGCAGCATCAGCAACCAGCAGAAGCACTTTATTAACAGTGTTTGCATCCAGTGTATTCATCATCTGGTTTGCTTTAACTACCTTCTTAAAAACAGGAGTACAATTCATTTGTCAGGTAAAAAGTATATTGTATAAAGGTAATAATCAATCTTACAAATTATCATCATATATCAGATCATAACAGAATTTTTGTTCTTGTCTTCCAATACCAGGAAATGATAATGAATGAACGGTTTCCTAACCTTCTCACCAAGATTCTGTTCTGTCTTTTTCGAGTCGTAATGAGATTTCCCCAACCCTATTTTTTTGCCATCTTCATCCAGGATGCTAACGATATCTCCTTTCTTAAATGAGCCATGCACCTTCGTGATGCCAACCAACAGAAGACTGGAGGCTTTCTCGCCAAGCAGAGCATGCCTTGCACCGTCATTTATTGTTACTGCTCCCCTGGCGAATGTTCCGGAATGTGCAAGCCATTTCTTAACCCCGGACTCTTTTTTGTAGCTTGCAACAAAATGTGTATACGGAATATCTTTCTTCCTGACAATATCAGTTATAATTGCATCTCTCGTTCCATTTGCAATAAACACATCAATCCCATGTGAAGCAATCTTCCTGGCAATATTGCATTTCGTTATCATTCCGCCTCTCCCGAAACCTGATTTGGAAGCGGAAATATAATGATCAAAATCCTCTGTTTTTTCGTCTATTTCGGTGATCAGTTCAGTTCCCTCTTTACCTGGAGTTCCGGTATAAATTCCATCAACATTGGAGAGTATTATCAATGAATTGCAGTCCATCATGGATGAGATCATGCCTGATAATTCATCATTGTCAGTGAACATGAGTTCCTCTATGGAAACAGTATCATTCTCATTCACAACTGGCAGTACCTTATTTTCAAGCATGGCCGAAATACAGTTTTTCATATTAAGATAATGCAGCCTGTCCCTGAAATTCTCCTTGGTGGCGAGTACCTGACCTGCCTGAATACCATATTTCCCGAAGAGGAACTGGTAACTCGACATCAGCTTTACCTGGCCAATTGCTGCCCATATTTGTTTCGCTTCTATAATATTGGTCTTTTTTAAAGGGGTGAACTCACTTCTCCCTGCAGCCACAGCTCCTGAAGTGATTAATATTACCTCTATTCCCTGTTTATACAGTATTGCTATATCCTCAACAATGCGAAGTATTCTTCCGTCACTGAGTGATCCGTCAGCCCCGGTAATAACATTACTTCCAACTTTAATTGCAACCCTGTTGAATTTCAGCTTATTGCCTTTCACTTTATTACTATTTAAGCTTTGAATGAATAAAATTTGTCTCAAAAATAATATAAATAGTTAAGACAATACACAAAAATGCATAAATAGTAATTTGTTATGTATAAATATGCAAACACATTAAGTAAACTATTTTACTAAAGGATTGCATGATCCATATCGTTTTACAAAATAATTCAGTTGATTAAACAAAAGTCAGAATATGACTTTTATCATGTCTCGTCTCTCCTGAAAGCACATAATCACCCTGAATACATGCTGAAATAAGAGATATTAGTTTTAAACCTCTTTTTAAATCCAATTCCGGTGAAAAACAACTCTTAATTCTGAATAAAAGTTAAATTTGGAGTGTATTAAAAATCAACCTATGAAACCAGGTCTCCACATTTTATCACTTATAGTACTTCATCTCGCATTCACTGCCGGCTCATGTAAAAAGACACCTGGTGTTTCCATTTCAGGAGAACTAAGAGAATGGCACACCCTTACATTTGCGTTTGACGGCCCTGAAGCAAGCGAATTTGATACAATAAATCCATTTACTGATTACAGGATGACTGTTTACTTCTCAAAAGGAACTGATACCATTACTGTTCCAGGATACTTTGCAGCTGATGGCAAAGCTGCAGAATCGTCAGCAAGAAAAGGCGATAAATGGCGCGTCCACTTCTCCCCGCCTTCTACAGGAAGCTGGAACTATTCTGTAAACTTTATTAAAGGCAAAAATGCTTCAATCACTGATGATAATGATTATGGAACAAGATGTTTCATTGACGGCATGAAAGGTTCTTTCACGGTGGAGTCAAGCGATAAAATGGCTCCAGATTTCAGAGCGAAGGGGAGGTTAGAATATACCGGAGGATCGTATCTGAAATTCGCAGGAACCAATGAACTTTTTTTGAAAGGAGGAACCGATTCACCTGAAAATCTACTTGGATACCAGGATTTTGATGGCACATATTACGGAGGCAATAACATCAGACGCAGCGGAGAAGCCACTCCAAATAAGGGGTTACATCTATATGAGCCCCATATCAACGACTGGAAGGAAGGTGATCCTCAATGGAAAAACGGAAAAGGGAAAGGATTGACAGGCGGCCTGAACTACCTTTCATCCAAAGGAATGAACAGCATCTATTTTCTTACACTTAACATACTTGGAGATGGCGAGGATGTGTGGCCTTATACCAGCCGTAATGAACGATACCGTTTCGACTGCAGTAAGCTTGACCAGTGGGAGATAGTTTTTTCGCATGCTGAGAAAATGGGATTAATGTTGCACATAGTATTGCAGGAAACTGAGAATGAGACTCTTCTCGATTGCGGATATCTGGATGTTCAGCGTAAGTTATATCTGAGGGAGCTTATTGCCAGGTTCTCACACCATCTGGCTATAACATGGAACCTGGGGGAAGAGCATAATCCGGTTGATTTCTCTCCATACGGTCAGACATATAACGATACAAAGCTGATGGCTGATTACCTCAGAAAGCATGATCCTTATGATAATTTCATAGTTGTTCATACCCATGCAGCCATGGAACAGCGCAGAAAAGACATGACTGCTTATCTTGGTTTTCGGAATATTGAGGGACCTTCAATGCAATGCGGAAGTGTTGATGATGTCCATAATGAAACAAAAAAGTGGCTTGAAAATTCTCAGGACTCTCTTCATCAGTGGGTAGTATGCTCAGACGAGATAGGTCAGCATTGGAAAGGAGCTCTTCCTGATGAAGTTGATCCTGCTCATGACACTATCAGGTACAGAGTCTTATGGGGCAATTTAATGGCTGGCGGTGCCGGGGTAGAATGGTATTTCGGTTATATGTATCCACATTCAGACCTGAGCTGTGAGGACTGGAGAAGCAGGGATTTACTGTGGGATCAGACTAAGACAGCTCTTGATTTCTTCCATACTTACCTCCCATTCGGGGAAATGAGAAATGCTGATGAATTAACCAGCGAAAGAGATGATTTTTGTTTTGCGAAGGATGGAGAGATCTATGCAATCTACATTCCTGAGGGTGATGCAACTGTCATAAAACTACCTTCCGGAAATTACAATGCAGAGTGGTTTAATCCACGTACGGGAGGGCCATTACTGAAAGGCAAGGTCGAAAAGCTGTCAGGAGGTAATGTCTCAACAGGCAAACCCCCTGTTGAAGATGGGAAAGACTGGGTTTGCCTTATAAGGAAGGAATAAGTGCCTTAAGGAATAATTATTGCTTCGTCAACCTGATAGCTTTTAACAGCGCGGCTTCGTTCTTATTTTTTTCAATTAATTTAATAGTCATCTTTTCAGGTCCGGGCTTAAGATTTACTACGCCTATATCCATCCATGTCCAGGTTCTTTCTACAGATTCGCTTCTTTTAACGTAATCGCGATCAGGAAGAATCTCTGATTCAAATGCTTTGTCAATAGTAAAAATGAGAGATTTTGATTCTGATTCTGAATAAAACGACATTCTACTACCTGTCAGGGAAGCTGGACAGCCATATTGCATCTCGACCTGATATGTACCTCCATTATGAATATTAAGGGTCCAGTAAATTGAATCGCCATTCTGTACCCAGTTCTCTGTGTGCGACTGGTTAGGGTGAATACTCGAGTATCTTATCTCTCCTGAAAGGATTGCATCCTGGACAGGCAGGGTGAACATTTTTTCATCCCGGAATCCGGCTTCAACTGTAGTCACAGGTATATAATCAGCTACCAGTTCATTTTCCCATTTTGAGAGTTTTTCAATAAGTTTCATTGTAATGTCAGTCTCACGGCCAGAAATATCAGTTTCCTGCGACGGGTCAGTCTGAAGGTCATAGAGAAGTGTATCATTACCTGTTCTGACAAGCCTGAAACGGTTATCCCTTACTGAAGCATTGCATCTTTCAAGTTGCTGAAAAGCCTGCCTTGAAAAAATGTAGCGGTCGAATGGTTTTGATTTTCTGTGAATTATAACTGACAGGTCAATGCCGTCAACCGCCTTAACCGGATTGTATCCGATATTGCATAAACTCAGTAAAGTCGGCATTATATCTATATCCTGGGCAAGCTGTGATGTAATTCCGGGTTTGATGGCAGCCGGCCAGGAGATATAAAACGGCACTCTCACCCCACCCTCATCAACCGATCCTTTTCTTCCTTTCATTTCGCCATTATAACGAGTAGTATTTGGTCCATTATCAGAAAGAAAAATAACTATTGTATTCTCCGTCAGGCCCAGTCCGTCGAGTTTCTGAAGTATACGTCCGATATTTTCATCCATATTCTCAACCATGCCGTATACGGAAGACAGAGTTGAATCAAGGCCCGCTGAATTGTATTTGCTGAAGTATTTCTCCGGAATCTGGAAGGGTGAATGAGGTACATTATAGGGTACATAACAAAAGAACTTGTTCTCCTTATTCCGGTCTATAAAATCGAGAGCCTTATCTGTAAAATAGTCGCTGGTATAGCCTGTTGATTTTATATTTTCGTCATTATGCAGGTACCACGCATCGAAATAATATCCAAGGTGCCCTACACAGAACCCTACAAACTCATCAAATCCCTGCCTGACAGGGTGTTGCTGATAATAACCTCCGTTATGCCATTTCCCGAAACATCCGGTTGCATATCCGTTCTCCTTAAGAATCTCAGCAACAGTAAGCTCATCAGATCTCATGTTCTCGTAGCCACTTGTTACTGAAGACACACCAGTCCTCAGAAAATATCTGCCGGTTAGCATCTCTGCCCTGGTAGGGGCGCTTAGCGGACATACATAGAACCTGTCGAAGCTGAGACTTTGAACTGCCAGTCTGTCCAGTACCGGTGTTTCAATCAGGATATTACCGTTAATACCCAGATCCCCCCATCCCATATCATCGGCAAGAATTAAAACTATGTTTGGTTTGGGAGATTCGGCAGGATTCCCACAGGATGTAAATAGCGAAGCAATGCCTGTTAAATATAACGGCACAAGATTTTCTCTGATATTCATATGATATAGGTTTTATTTTTACACACAGTCCACAGCAATCAGGTTTAATGATTTAAGATTCATATTCCTCCCAGAGTAAAAAGATTATAACCATTACCGGTTTGTATCCTGTTCCTTTTATAAAAGGGATTCGCATACCTGTTAAGTGCCTTTTGATTATCTTTAGCGTTAACATCAGCCCATATCTTTATCCATCCATCTTTGGATATTTGCTCCCCCTGTGCCGGTGTAAATTTACAGGCCATCGCCGACAATCCCCCGATATTACCCAGAATCTTACCTTTGCTGTCGATCAGGTCCCCATTGCCCTCGAAATATCCTTTCACCAGTTCATGAATACCATCCCCGTTAATATCAACAGGTATAGTTGTGTAGATATCGAAACCAAGACTGACTGGCTGCCCAACCGGTGTGACATGGCTACCCAATGCTCCCGGGGTATTTTTGGGAATAATGTGTTCCCGGCGCATCGACATATCCTTGTTCCATGCCTGAATCCTCATGGGGCCATAGGTTCCCTGGGCAGTTAAAAGCAGGGGGTTTCCATTTACATATGCGCCCAGAATAAAATGGCGGTAGAGATGAGATAATTCCTGTGGGACCTCCGGTTTTGGCCAGGGTATCTCAGAGAGTTTTTTACCTGTCTCAGGATCTATTTTCTGCAGAACATACTGATGATAATTAAGAGGGTGTTCCGGATCACGATTATTAATTATCCATAATTCATCAACTCCGTCTTCATCGAGATCAAAAGCAAATAAGGGGCTGAACCATATACCGGGAACAACTCCTTCTCCCAGATCCCTTCTCCATAGTAACTCACCTGATGTAGTCATTACAGCCAGTTTCAAAGTGTGTTTAGGGAAAAAGAACATCCCTTCCCATGGGTCGACTTCGGCCTCTTCTGAATACAAAAATGCAACTGCGTAAGGATGTTTGTCACCTATCTTCACAGGTACGGCCCTCAGCTGACCTATCCGCGAACCAATATTTAAAGTGACTACCGGCCGGAGATCATAATTCTGACCATTCAGAAGATTTCCGGACATAATAAAGAGCAATACTGCAGTTATAATAAGGCTGGTTTTAAATTTCATTTTATCTGTATTTGTGTGAATGATCATTTCTCAGTCTGTTTATAAACCGTATTTGGCAAAGGCATCTGAGCATCGACACTACTCCGCCAGTTAATGAGCATCTTATGCATTTCATCAGTTTTACCGACCATCTGCCCTGATAAATCCTGAGATTCGGAAATATCCTCCTCAAGGTCATAAAGCTCAAGCGTATTTGATTCGTACAATTCAACAAGCTTATATTTGCCAAATCTTACAGCTCCGGCCGGACGGCCCATCTGATTCGAAAAATGCGGATAATGCCAGTAAAGCGGACGTTCGGCCAGCATTTCCATATCAGGATTCAGTAAAACTGATAAGATACTCATGCCATCGATCTTATCAGGAAGATTCTTAATACCAGTCAATTCACATATTGTAGGGAGATAGTCTACAGAGCTGTAACAGAAATCAGAAGTTATACCTGATCTGATCCTGCCGGGCCAGCTTACTATAGCCGGCACTCTTATTCCGCCCTCATAAACATGCCCCTTCCATTTCCTGAGTGGTAGCATTGAAGTGGGTGTCGGACCAAGTTCGTCCATTCCAAGTCCGCCATTATCCGAGGTAAAAACCACCAGAGTATTTTCAAGAAGTCCCAGCTTGCCCAGGGTTTCCATCACTTTTCCCACTCCTTCATCAAGACTTTCAATCATTGCTGCATAATTGGGATTGAATTTCTCCTCCGACTGACCATATTTGAAGAAATACTTCATAAGCTTATCAGACCTGGGTACAATTCCGACATGAGGAGCTGAATAGGCCAGGTAAAGAAAGAAAGGTTTCTTTTTGTTTTTTTCAATAAACTCAACACCATACTCTGTCAGCTTATCGGTAAGATATTCTTTCCCGTGGTCGGTAAATTCATTGCTGTAGGAATCCGAGTAAATTGAATAGTTATAAAAGTCGAGACCGTTTTTGCCTATCATTCTCGAATAATCAAAACCCTGGTTCCAAGGGGCAAGTGAATCATTTCCGCCCAGATGCCATTTTCCAACCATACCTGTCATATAACCCTTTTCTTTAAGCAGTTCAGCTATAGTTACTTCCTTTGATTCCATGTAAGGTTTCCAGGGGGCAGGTAAAACCCTGGAAGCAGTATCGGTACGATTCCCTGCAATGAAATTGGTCAGGTGAAGGCGGGCCGGGTACTTGCCTGTCATTATAGAGGCCCTGGTAGGTGAGCTTACAGGACATGCCGCATAAGCCTGGGAAAAACGGATACCACTTTTAGCCAGGGCATCCAGAGCAGGAGTCTCATTTGACTTATTACCGTAACAAACCAGATCCTTCCACCCCAGGTCATCAGCCAGGATAAATACTATGTTGGGTTTTGTCTCCTGGGACAGGCCTATTCCTGCCCACAGAAGAATTGGTGCAATTACAATTTGTCTTTTCATAATCAGAACCTCCCTTTACTGTTAATCCTGGTTGCATTGAATTTTTTATCGACTTGTTCTCCCCTGAGATTAATATACTCCGTTTTTATATATCCGGCTTCTTTTAAATACCAGTCTTTTGTAAGGTTTTCAGGGATATTGTCGCCGGTTACCTCCATCCATTCCTTCAGTACCTCACGAAGTTTCTCAAGATCACCCTTATGATCATGAGAACCGGCAATGCTACTGAACTGTTCAGGGTCGGAGATGCAGTCATACATCTCCTCAGCCGGTCTTGGGGAATTAAAGATATCTGCCTGATTTAAAGTGAGACCACCAATCTTTCTCAGGCTGTCAAGGTCTGAAAAAGAGAGGCTCCCTATTGCATCGGCAGGACCTAATTGAGGAAACTGTGGCCTGGAATTAAGGATATACAGAAAATCTTTAGTTCGAACCATCCTCTCATGTGCCTCATAATCATGCCAGTTATGCTCCGCGAAAATATAGTTCCTGAATTTTTTCCCGGGATTTTTGAGAAGTTCTGTAAAACTCACACCCTGAAAAGACTCCGGAACACTTATTGAAGCCAGGCTTATCAATGTCGGGGCAATATCGATCGAGCTGACAAGGCTGTTGCTCACTTTTGGTTTTATTCCGATACCTGAAGGCCAGTAAACAATAAACGGGCTTCGCAATCCACGGTCGTTAACCCTGGTTTTACTGTGAGGGAAAGGTCTTCCGTTATCTGCCATAACAATAATAACGGTATTATCAGCAACCTTCTGTCTGACAAGCTCTTTATATACCAGCCCCACATAATGATCAAATCTTGCTATCTCATCATAATAGGCTGCCAGGTCTGTTTTTGTTCTTTCTCCCTGAGCCAGATAAGCAGGAGGAGTTAAAGATGAGGGATTATGAGTGCCGGAAAATGTATTCGTCCCCCATACCCGGTGAGCATCATGTGCTGCAAACCAGAAGAAAAAAGGCTTATCAGCAGGCCTCTCTTCCAGACATCTGACCCATAATTCTTCACCCCCGTCACCATTTCCCTGTTTATCGTTTACAATATCAAATCCCCTGCGTGCATAGTTCCCCATATGAAATTTACCCGCCTGAGCAGTATAATAACCGTTTTTTTTCAGAACCTCAGGAAATGAGACCATGTATTCAGGAGGTTCCATATGCAGCTCAGCCCCACCTGTATTATGGGGATATCGGCCGGTAATAATGCTGTTCCTGCTTGGGCTGGAGGAGCTTGCTGTGAGAAAAAAGTTATTGAACTTCAACCCCGAAGCAGCCAGCCGGTCAATATTTGGTGTTTTAACCTGACTGTTACCGTAGCATCCAAAATCATCCAGGCTTACATCGTCAGCAATTATAACAATGAAATTTGGCTTATCCGGTTTTTTAAGAGGGGAAGATGACCGGAGAAATACCGGAACTGCTACTAATGTTAATAGCAACATACTTTCTCTGTTTATCATCATAGTATAAAATTAGAAAAAAACACAAGTTTATTATGGTATCCTACAATGAATAAGCTATCCCCATGTTCCAACTGAAACCCGGGAAAGGCGTAATGTTGCCGGTAATAGCCTGAATTACGTGAAAGAAGAGTGCAAACGGCTTATTTTTTAATGAAGTGGTAAGCTTTGGTGAAATAAATAATCCGTCATTGTTTCCATTGTAATCGATGTAAAAAAGATGAAGGTTGGCAGCCAGCAGAAATGATTTACCTATTCCAATTTCCGATCTCTCTCCCATAATACTGAAATAAAGCCCATCTATGGTGCCGGCATCCTGTCCCCTGTCGATCCAGCAAGCACCCGACAGATAACTTGCTGAGGAGGGTTTATATATAGCTGTAAATTCAGCTACCCAATATCTCTGTCCCTGCAGAACTGTCTCATCAGGAAGCTTATAATCGCTGAAATACATGCTGAAGTTTACTCCTGTCCTGAATTCAAATCTTGGTTTGTCAATTATTTTGTAGCGGAACCAGTTATCAATAAACCATGGCTGGATATCGAGGTCATAAGCAAGTACAGGTTCGTAATTGAAACGGCCAAGGGTGAAAGAAGGGGCTGCAATAATCGCAGGTGCACCAAGTGAGAAAGAGGGTATTGATGATATGCCGTTACTGTTTAAGCTGAAGGTACAACCTGCATTTAGTTTTGTCTTATCACTTTGTGCCGATTCCTGGGCCAGGGCCAGAGTGGAAACAGTAAAAAGCAATACCGGGATCAATAAAATCTTTACGTAACCAGTTGTCATCATGAATCCATTAGTTGTTGTTTTAAAGCTAACAATTTTATAATTATTGCCCCCTGGCAGGGAATAAAATTATAAACTACTTTTTATACCGGATAACAATTGCAGGACCAGGCATACATATCTCAATACCATGATGTTCAGTATCAGAAAGAAGCTCAATTTTGTTCAATCCCTTTTTTAAAGAAGCCTGATCAATCCTGTTAATTGTAAAAATCAGATCGTGTGGAGCATTCCCTGCAGTTATCTTATATGCCACACCATTAATCCTGAATGGTTCAGTAATTGAACCTTCACCCCCATCCCAGATTCGTGAATAAAGCTGAGCCTCTTCAATATCTTCAGGATTGCAGGGTAATACAAATGCAGCCTTCTTTAACTCTCCGTTTCTCGACCAGAAAGGAACAGGCATTTCAGAACAATGAATCAGCTTTACCTGTTGCCTCGCAGACGGAAAATTGAAAGCTTCAGAGACATCAGTCCAGCAATTGATTCTGTTTTTGAATTCCACTATAGCAATAATAGCCATATTGTGATCCTGATCAGGAATCAAACGGGTATCCCATCTGACATGATATGGCGGTTCTGTCGATGAGCCAATATTCCCGGTCCAGTTTTGTTTAAACTGGTACCCATGCCACTGCGATTCTTTCCCTGAACCACTCCAGTCATATCCTTTATAATATCCAAAAAAATGAACCTGTGAAATCTTTTCTTTATACGATTCATCGAATCTGAGCCATACATCCAATGAATCGGACAGAGATAAATCGCTTGTTTCAGGAACAGCTCTGAAGTCAGACAATCCTGCCCGTTTCAGAAATGGGGATTCTGGTTCATAATAGCACCTAATACCAATCTCTTCCAACAGGAAATGACCCCAGAATGCCTCACCCCTGTCACATGCGAACTGGATTGCATTTGTCCCGGTAACCAGTTCTGTTTTATCAATTTTGATTGTGGGAAACAGATACTCGCAGTTGCCTTCAGCTGTTTTATCCGAAGGAAGAGAATACGTTTTTCCACCGTTAATCTGGAATCGCTTATTGGCGGTTTTGGGATGACCTCCCCACATTTCACATATTAATTCAGCCATTACAAGCTGGTTGATTGTATCAGTAATTCCGACTAGTGCAAGTCCGTTTACGTGAGCTTCATATCTCGACGAAAAATCAGGATGAGTGCTCATACCTCTGTCATTTACCCTTGTTCTTTCCCCTTTATGTTTGTTATTGTTTATCCTGCCTTCATATTCAACCCATCTCTGGGTAAAGAATATTGACTGGGCTTCAGCAACTGATGGAAGCAGAAGTAAAAGAATAAAAAATAAAAGCCTGGTCATCTGAGTGTGTTTTTAAGTATCTCACCGGTGCGTTTCTGCAGATTTAATTTACCCAAATTACATTATTTTCAAACAACTCAGCCAATTTCTGTATTTTTAAGAACTAAATAATATAAGCTGAATATGAAAAATATCTTATCAGTATTATTAATAATTTCGGCTTTACAATTTGACCTGTCTGCTTCTTTATCAGATACAGACGAAGAAACCCTTAAAATATCCGTAAAGTGGAAAACCAGGCTATTACCCGGAGTACCACGAAACTGGCTGAAGGGAGGTCAGGAATTGAACATCAGAAATGTATCCAGCTATTTCGGTCCGATTACATTCTATGCTGTATCGGGACCAGATGAAAAGTTTATTGAGGCAACTGTCGAGTGCAATTCGGATAGAAAGCCTGAGGAGGTAATTTTCCGGCTTCCTCACCCTGAAGGAATATATCCGGTGAAAGTTTCCGGAGGAGAATATGACACAATAAATGAATCAGTAATTATCAGACCTTTCAGTGGAAAAGCAAAAATCAGGTTGGAATATTGAAGCTGAGAGGTTACAAAACGCTCCCGGTGTACTTCTTAACCATATTCTGTAATTCTCTTCTGTTAATAGGTTTGGATATATAATCGGTACACCCGGCTTCTATAGCTAATTCCCTGTCGCCTGAAAGTGAATAGGCTGTCTGTGCAATTATGGGGACTCTGCTGTTAAACTCCCTGATCTTTCGTGTGGCTTCAAGTCCTGTCATCCCGGGCATTTTAATATCCATCAGGATTACAGAAAGATCAGGATTCTCCATTACCACCTTTACAGTATCATCTCCGTTTGTAGTGCGTAAAAATGTAATTCCCTCACCTGAAAGAGCTTTCTGAATATAGAGGTAACTTGCGAAGTCATCCTCAGCAATAAGGATACTGGTACCACTCATAGGTATCTGCTCTGAGGAGATCAGGTCAGATGATTTTACTTTTGTTTCGTCAACCGGCACATAAGGTATTGAAAAGATGAAAGAGGTTCCGACACCTACTTTCGATTGTACAGTAATGTTTCCCTGAAGCATCTCAACATAAGCTTTTACTATTGCCAGTCCGAGTCCCGATCCCTCATGCGGCCGGGAAGTTGAAAGGTCGCCCTGAACAAACCGGTCAAAAATACTATTAAGTCTTTCTTCAGGGATGCCTACTCCGCTGTCGTTCACATAAAATACAAGATTTGACTCTACCAGCCTGCAACCAAACTCAATATTACCTGAAGGTGTGAATTTTATTGCATTTTTGATCAGGTTTGAGACAATACTGTCAAGCTTTTTCCTGTCTGACTTAAAATAACTGATGTCTGCCGGCAAATGGCATTTAACAGTATATTCCAGACTCTTCTGAGTTGTCTGCTGTCTGAAAAAACCACTGTAATAACCAAACAGCTCCGATACATTTACCGGTGTCATAATAATCTGCAGTCCGCCGGTTTCTATTCTTGATATTTCAATAATGTCATTGATGGTATCAAGCAGACGATGGCCGCTTTGAGTAACAATGTTGATATAGGCGGTTTTGTTTTCGTCAGACAGGTCAGGCTCATTAAGCAGGTTAAGGAAGCCAATTATTCCACTCATGGGAGTTCGTATTTCATGACTCATATTGGCTAGAAAAGCTGACTTAAGACGATCACTCTCTTCTGCCTTTTCCTTGGCAGTGATCAGTTTTTGCTCTGCATGTTTATTCTCAGTTATATCCCTCCCGTAAACCGAAACTCCAGCAACTTTGCCATCAATAACAATCGGATTCATGGCAACTTCAATATAAACTGAAGAATCATTGATATCAATCTTGTCTTCAAACAAAAAATGTTCATTAAGAAAGGCCCTGTCGTATCTTCCCTTCCATAATTGGTTAAGGCCTTCAGGCAGTGATTCTACAATATTGACACCAGGGGATAGTTGTACTCCAAAAGTCCGTTTAAAAGCAGATATAAAAACCTCATTTACATACTGAATTTCATAGTTCAGGTTAACTGACCATATATTTTCAAGCGTGTTTTCTATTATCGACTTAAGATTGGCTTCATTCTCCTTGACGGCAATCTCGGCATGCTTTTTTTCAGTAATATCCTCAAGTATCCCGTCAAAATATAAAGGACTATTATCCTTGCCAAAGAACAGACGGCAATTGTCCTTTACCCATATCAGTTCACCTGTTCTCCTGATGAGTTGGAACTCACTATTTAGAACAGCTGAAGTATTTTCTGCAAATTTCAGCTGATCATGCCTGTCAGCAGGATTAACATACAACTGCTTTACATCCACTTCCAGCAGCTCCTTTGTCGAATCGTAATTAAGGATCCTGGCCAATGCCATGTTTGAGTAAATCAGCTGACCGTCAATTGTGGTTCTGTAAACACCAACAGGCAACTGTTCTGTAAGCGATCTGTAATTATCCTCACTTTCGGTCAGCAAATTCCTCAGCTGCATATACCTGTCATGCTCAACAAGGAGATAGCCTGTGTTATCAAGTTCAGTCTGAAGGCTTTTCAGTTGCGTAATGTCGTTAAGCAGAGTAATAAGATACCCATCAATACTTTTCAGCACCTGAACATCATACCATCGCTTTGTATTCTCTGAGAAGTACTCAATCTTCTCACTATCAGAATGCAAGGACAGTATGTCATAAAAATCTGATGTAATGGCTGACAGACTTTTCTTTTTATAGAAAAGTTCTGAAATCCTGCCGCATGTAAGCTCTGATGAACTAAGTCCGGTTAAATCTTCATAAGCACTGTTTACATCTGTAATCCTGTAATCAGCACGGTTTCCCTTTTTATCAAATAATATCTCATGACATGCATATCCAAAAGCTGCATTCTTAATTACTGACTTATATATTTTTTCTTTCATCATGGGATAATGAAATATTTTCAGATTCATTGACTGCAACAGGAATTTTCCTCCATAATGATTATTAAAATCTCCGGAAAGTGTAAATTTAACTTAAAAATAATTATGACCTGAATTGTATTGCATTGACTCAAAGATATTAAATATACAAATAAAAAACCATTTCACCAGGTATTTCAGCAGAAAACGACCATGTCATTTATAATATTAACCCAATTGCATGTTTTGCTTTATAATAACAGCTATATGAAAATCATTCAAATCTGAATACTGACCAGTGGTGTGAAGCTGCCATATCATGTGGAGCCAGGGAGTTCCTTTTTGCATCAGAGAGAGGCCATTTAGCAACCCCCATAATTAAAATCAAAGCTTCATAAGCTGTTCTATAATTCTGGCATTTGCATCCTTGTCACCCTCGTTTAGGAAAAATCCTGAATCATTTGTAAATACAGCCTTGCTCCATTCAATGAGTTTCGATTTGGGGAAGGCAGCAATCTGGCTGTCGAGCCACTTAAGTCCCTCATCCTTCCTGTCCATCTTTTCATAAGTCCAGGCAGTAATGATTGCATTTGAAGGAAGGAAGTTCCTGACAGTATTTTCTATCCCCGGTCTGAATTTAATAATGACATCAAGTTTCGTCTGAGCTTCCGGTGATTTTTTCAACCCCGTAAGACAGAGGTAGCTCATCCAGTTCTCCAGACGCATGTCAATATCCTCCTCGTAAGGTTTGCCAACGCCAAGGTTTTCGGGCCACAGGTCAGCCTGTTTAATGAATTTCAGCGCGCCATTGTAGTTTTTCTTCTCCATCAGCCCGACAGCCTGCATAAGTTTTGCTTCACGGTACATTTCCCTTCCGCCTGTTGCTCCCTCAACCGGGATTATATTCAGTTTTGTCAGAAGAGCATCTGCCTCTCTATATTTCTTGCTTAGAAGCAAAGCTCTGGCATGTATAGTCCCCATTCTGAAGTCGCCGGGATGGCTCTTGTAAAACGGACCTGTTATTTCAAGAGCTTTATCATACTGCCTGTTACTTATATAGTAATTTGCCATGTATTGCTGATAGCGCCACTGATTATCAAGCGAAAGTGCCTTTTTTAAATCTTTTTCACACTGTATATCATCTTTCCCACGCAGCAACTCGGCTCTTACAGCATAAAAAGGAGCAAAGTCGGGAGTATCTCCACATGAAGTAATCAGACTGACAGATTCCTCAATCCGGTTCCTGTCTTTATAGATCAGTGCAAGATGGAACTTAAGGAGCCAGTTATCCTGGCTGCTTAAGAGTTTCTCAATTACCTGTGCCAATTCCCACCGGAACGGAAATGAATAAGCAGGTTTGATTGCTTCGAAGTTCACTTTTTTGTTCTGAAGGAAGCTCAACCAGTATTCTGTTTCTGCAGTTGCCGGTGATAAGGCAAGAACTTTTGCTGCTTCATCTGTACAGCCTGCATTATAGTACCATACGGCAAGTTCCATAAATGTTTCATATGGCAATTCATTGCGTATCAGTGATACAAACGCTTTTTTGCTCATCTCATCATTTTTCATCAAGTACTTCTCAAATCCCGAAAAATGATTAAGAGGATCAAAAGCAAGAATAGTCTTCAATACACTTTCAGCTTTACCAATATCACCATTCTTCCTGTTTATAACTGCCTGCAGCTGAAGTGCTTCAATATTATACCTGTTATAATCAACCGCCCGCCAGGCATATCCAAGCGCCCTGGCATAATCATTCTCTTTGAGATAAAGTCTGCTGAGCCCGGTATATGCAGCACTTCGATATTCCGATGAAAGCGTGGCGATACTGTAGCCGTCCTTTGCATCTGTTATATTTCCAAGACGGTCATTGACCAGGCCGTAATAATAATTGGTTTCACCATCATGTGTATCGATACTGAGCGCTCTGGTGGCAAATTCAAGGGCTTCTTTGTACTGAAGATTCCTGAGTTTAAGTTCAGCCATTCTGAGCAATGACGGAATATGATTATGATCAAGCTTAATAGCAGCCTTAAGTTTCTCTTCAGCATGCGGATACATCTTTTGATCCATTGCTTCCCTTCCTTCCAGATACAATCCGTAGGCACTCTTCCAGTCAAAATCATCAGGCGCAGCAAGCGGTCTGCTTATAACATTGAATTGCGGATCTGAGCTGTATGTAAGTTTAGTGACTCCCACAGTTACTGTAAGATTCTCAGCATTGCCATTGAATCTTATGGAATCAGCAAATGTCTTCATTGGAGCAAGGCTTACCTTCTTGCTGTACAGCACATTCTGTCCCTCCCTGATTTCAAGATTATCGTCAATTTTCTGAGCCGGGGAAAAGTAGACTTTAAGATAACCATCCTCATTTTTCAGATTAAGAGCTCCATATTCATTAGCTTCCACATAACCGCGGGTTTTCAGAACCGGATAGAAATATTCGGTCCAGATATCGGTTGCATAGGGAGCAAAACCCATGTATTTGAAAGGTGTGTATAATGATCGGCCCGAGTTCTGGTTAAATAACCTTCCCGACTGCATTTCAACATATTGGCCGTCAGTATCGGTAAGAAGTTTCTCCCATATCATTCCCTGCCGTGAGAGACCCCATATCCATATCTTTTTCCCTGCTTTGTCATCATAGTTACCGTATCTTACCACACCGAACTTATCATCATGCCAGTAACCTCCTGCGAAGCCGGCATATTTGCCGAGAACATGATATGATTTATACCCGCCGAAATTATTCTCTTCGTAGAAAGAGATCTTCTGTCCGTTATTCTCATTAACAGGCCAGCGGGCATATTCACCCCCATGTCCGACATAGTGTGTTCCGGGGAATATGAATTCCAGATTCCCTGCTGATTTGTATCCTCCGTTCAGCCAGTGATAATAAGGTTGTGACACCGGAGTTGAGTTGTACCAGAAGGTCTTTGTAATGAAATATGCTTTATCATTCGGTAATCTGATTTCAAGACGCCAGTTACTCCGTGTCAGGAGATCCAGTACCCCGACAATGCAGCTCACACTACTGTCATCATTATTCTGAATCACGTAATCAACAGGTGTTGCAGCATTTGGGGTATGACCTATTATGCCATAGTTCAGTTCAAGGCCACCGCTTGTATAAGGGCCACGCATGGCAACATCGCGGAATTTAACAGCATGATTATAATATATGAATGGCTGGTTAGTCGATTTTTCAATTGCGGTCCAAATCTTACCTCCCACTTCAGGGAAGATAAGAACTTTTATATAGTCGTTCTCAAGTTCAACAACCTTCCACTCTTTCTGAACAGGAGTATCAGTAAACCCGTCATACCTGAAATACGGATAAAGAGACGATAGAACAGGTACGGGACTCGGATCAGAATATGGGTAGGTTGTGTAGGTCTGATTATACTCTTTTACTATGGCTTTACCAGTCTGGGAAAACCCTGAAAAAGAAACAGATACCAGGAGAGTTAATATCAACAAAATACGGAAGGTAGTGTTCAATGTCTTCATCATTACAGCATTTAAAATTATGTATCTAAATATAACATAATTATGCTGAAAATATTAATACATTCTTTGTAAATTTCTTTGTATTGTACGTGGGAGATCGGGGCTGTTGAAAAAATCCTTTTTAACCGCAAAGAACGCTAAGATGTTGCAAAGAACGCAAAGCTAAAACACATATTTTCAGCTCTTTGTGATCTTTGCGTCTTGCCTTTGCGCCCCCTGCGGTTAATGGATTTAGATTTTTCAAC